>OBUN01000004.1_pt1 | contig 217690 bp, 191 predicted proteins | sample 1475851 | NCBI WGS metagenome assembly OBUN01 (sample SAMEA2579932, study PRJEB22360) | human gut metagenome | reverse complement strand
AGAACAGATACCATTTTTACTGTAAAACCGTGGCCAGTATTACTTGACCACTACAGACAGCCTGAACGTAGCAGGGATCCACGTCCTTCAGGGCGTGGAGGATGTCAACATATCAGTATGGTTTCACCTCAGGCACTGGAAGCCAGACGTAAGGTCATCAAAGAGACAATCCTTAGCTGGCTTTTGGTTGACCCTTCATCTACCGCGCACGAATAAAACTGCCATCCGGCTGGCGGGTAAACAGGACCTGTTGATTATTCCCCGTATCAATGGTTAAGCCCGTCACCACGCCGCTGGCGTTCTGGCGGATTTTCACCATCTGCCCGTTTTGCAAATTACTCAGCGGCTTACCCGCGCCTTCTACCTGCGCCATTGCATAGACATCGGTAGCGGGCAGTCCGTGGTCGCGGAACAGCTGCGCCATCGTTTTACCGGGTTCGACACGGTAAGAGCGCCATTGATTATCAATTTCGCTATCTGGCTGGAATGGTTGCGTTTGGGTAGTTTGCGGCTGCTCTTCTGGCTGGCCTTCCTGTATAGGTTCTGGAGCGACCGGGGCCACCTGATCAGGATCATTTTGTGGCGTAACTAGCTGCGCCCGCAGCTGTTCTTCTGTCGGCGGTTGTGATTGCGACTGAATATCTAACTGCGCTTCACGCGTCACCACTGGCGCGTTGGGCGTATCATCAGATGGAAGCAGAAATCCGACCACCAATACAATGGCGGCAATAATGATCCCCCGACGATGCATCGGCGGCAGCGGGTCCATGAAGCGAAAATTGTCCGGCGCGTGCCAGACTTTCTCCAGGGTTGGTTTTAGTTCAAAGCGCCCGGGCATGGTTTCCTCCTGCTCCGCGTCTTGTTCCTCAATCATAGCCTATGAATAAGCTAACGCTATGATGTCCGTGGTAAACCCGCCTTTATTATATTCATACGGGATATTGCTATTGTTTCTTTTTCCCCGGGATTTGTCATCATTCCCGCGACAAAGTTTTACCCAAAGAAGTGTGGCTGATATGCTGCCCGCTACTTTATACCCTAAGAAAGGAAATACGATGACCACCCCAACTTTTGACACCATCGAAGCGCAAGCAAGCTACGGCATTGGTTTGCAGGTAGGGCAACAACTGAGTGAATCTGGCCTGGAAGGGCTGCTGCCAGAAGCACTGGTTGCAGGCATTGCTGATGCGCTGGAAGGCAAACATCCGGCTGTTCCGGTTGATGTGGTGCACCGCGCGCTGCGTGAAATCCACGAACGCGCCGATGCCGTTCGTCGTCAGCGTTTCCAGGCGATGGCTGCTGAAGGTGTGAAATACCTGGAAGAAAACGCCAAAAAAGAAGGTGTGAATAGCACCGAATCTGGCCTGCAATTCCGCGTGATCAACCAGGGCGAAGGCGCAATTCCGGCACGTACCGACCGCGTTCGTGTTCATTACACCGGAAAACTGATCGACGGCACCGTGTTTGACAGCTCCGTTGCTCGCGGCGAGCCAGCTGAATTCCCGGTTAACGGCGTGATCCCAGGCTGGATTGAAGCGCTGACTCTGATGCCGGTAGGTTCTAAATGGGAACTGACTATCCCGCAGGAACTGGCATATGGTGAGCGTGGCGCAGGCGCGTCCATCCCTCCGTTCAGCACCCTGGTGTTTGAAGTCGAACTGCTGGAAATCCTCTAAGCAGCGCATTCTGTTCCCCTCGAGCCAGAGGGGAGCAGGCATTCAGCAATAAACCCTTCAGTTTGCCAAACGGCGCTATTTTGTGTTGCAAAGACCCCGTAAGCGTGTATTTTTGTGAGCTGTTTCGCGTTATCACCGTGATATGACACTCACTTTAAACATAAAATTAACATTAGATCTAAATCTTAGTATTCATCCCGCGTATTGTTACCTAATATCGATGAGTCCCGATACAGATTCGTCGTATCATAGACTGACTAAAGGCCGTAGAGCCTGAACAACACAGACAGGTACAGGAAGAAAAAAACATGGTAGATCAGGTAAAAGTCGTTGCCGATGATCAGGCTCCGGCTGAACAGTCGCTACGGCGCAATCTCACAAACCGACATATTCAGCTTATTGCCATTGGCGGTGCCATTGGTACGGGGTTGTTTATGGGGTCCGGCAAAACGATTAGCCTTGCCGGGCCGTCGATCATTTTTGTTTATATGATCATTGGTTTTATGCTCTTTTTCGTGATGCGGGCAATGGGGGAATTGCTGCTTTCGAATCTGGAATACAAATCTTTTAGTGACTTCGCTTCCGATTTACTCGGGCCGTGGGCAGGATATTTCACCGGCTGGACTTACTGGTTCTGCTGGGTTGTAACCGGTATGGCAGACGTGGTGGCGATCACGGCTTATGCTCAGTTCTGGTTCCCCGATCTCTCCGACTGGGTCGCCTCGCTGGCGGTGATAGTGCTGCTGCTGACGCTCAACCTCGCCACCGTGAAAATGTTCGGTGAGATGGAGTTCTGGTTTGCGATGATCAAAATCGTCGCCATTGTGTCGCTGATAGTCGTCGGCCTGGTCATGGTGGCGATGCACTTTCAGTCACCGACCGGTGTAGAAGCGTCATTCGCGCATTTGTGGAATGACGGCGGCTGGTTCCCGAAAGGTTTAAGTGGCTTCTTTGCCGGATTCCAGATAGCGGTTTTCGCTTTCGTGGGGATTGAGCTGGTAGGTACAACAGCTGCGGAAACCAAAGATCCAGAGAAATCACTGCCACGCGCGATTAACTCCATTCCGATCCGTATCATTATGTTCTACGTCTTCGCGTTGATTGTGATTATGTCCGTGACGCCGTGGAGTTCGGTAGTCCCGGAGAAAAGCCCGTTCGTTGAGCTGTTTGTGTTGGTAGGTTTGCCTGCGGCTGCCAGCGTGATCAACTTTGTGGTGCTGACCTCTGCGGCGTCTTCCGCTAACAGCGGTGTCTTCTCTACCAGCCGTATGCTGTTTGGTCTGGCGCAGGAAGGTGTGGCACCGAAAGCGTTCGCTAAACTCTCTAAGCGCGCAGTACCCGCGAAAGGGCTGACCTTCTCTTGTATCTGTCTGCTCGGCGGCGTGGTGATGTTGTATGTGAATCCCAGCGTGATTGGCGCGTTCACGATGATTACAACCGTTTCCGCGATTCTGTTTATGTTCGTCTGGACGATTATCCTTTGCTCGTACCTGGTGTACCGCAAACAGCGTCCACACCTGCATGATAAGTCGATCTACAAGATGCCGCTCGGCAAGCTGATGTGCTGGGTATGTATGGCATTCTTTGTGTTCGTGGTCGTGCTGCTGACACTGGAAGATGATACCCGCCAGGCGCTGCTGGTTACCCCGCTGTGGTTTATCGCTCTGGGGCTGGGCTGGTTGTTTATTGGTAAAAAACGCATGGCGAAGTAATGCTGCGTTTATAGCTCTGAAAGGCACCTGCGGGTGCCTTTGTCTTTATATATTCTTAAAAATATCTACCATCATAGACAGCCCTCAGGCGCGAGCTTACCGTGAATCTTTGCCACTCGTTGCAGAGTTCACTATGGTTAAGCGCAGTTGGTTATTAATCGCCGCATTACCTCTCTCCATTTCACCTTCCTGGGGCGCGGATTTTTATTACCGCCAGCATGAAAAAGGCACGGTTTACGTTGCCGAACAGAAGGGAAAAGAAGATGAGATCCTCTCCGAATTACCAGACGTTAATTTTTCCCGCCTCTGGCGCATTGCCAATTTAGCCAATAAACAAGAAACCCGGCTGCTCTCCGATTTTAATCCCGATAAGTTCGACTGTGATGACGAGGGGGATTGCCAGCATACCTGGCTCACCGATGGACGTTCTGTCCTTTGGGCAGGCAAAGTCCTGAAAAATCCATCCGGTGAACCTAATGTCGATGCCGCCAGTTTTAAGGCATTCGGCGCTTTCGCTGCTGATAAACGCAGTATCTATTTTGACGGCCAGCGTACCGATGATAATAGCGGTGATAAGCAGGTGGATATGTCAACGCTTGAAGAGACGGACATCTGGAATTTACTGCGTGATAAAAATAGTCTTTGGCATAAGGGGCACTGGTTGGGCAGCGCTGACGGGTTTCAAATCCTGCGGCATGATTCATCCCTGCAATTTGTTGTAATGACAAATTCGCAGGTGATTGTTAATGGCAAGCCGCTGCCCGCCGATCGCAAAACCTTTCAGATAATCCGCTGGATGCCTGGCGAACGGTTAGTTTATCGCGATAAAAGCGGCGAGCATGACTATACGTTGGAAGATATTGGTCACAGTTGTGCGTTATTTAATATCGGTTTGAAGAATGTGTCCAGGCTCAAACAAGAAGCGACGCCTGCGGGCAGTGATTGTGTTTATGAAACGCTTAAAGGAGTTGATCCGGAATATTTTACCTTACTTACCGGGTCGGTAGGCTATTACAAAGATCAATTCTATAAGGTTAAAACCAATGCATTAGGTGAAGGTGAACTGATAACACCCAAGCCAGAGGATGTTTTTGAATTATTAGATAGGGAAAGCATGGTAACTGGCTACATGTATATCACTACAGACGGGCAACTCTACAGTCACGAACTTAGTGGATTAACCACAATCGACGGAAAACACTACGAGCAAACTGAATGGCTGCGTTACAACCCCATTTCAGCAGAATGGTCTACGGTGAAGCAACCCCCGAGCGGTCTGAAACCCTTATTTAAATAACCTCTTACACGCTAACAGCTTCAGGATGATGCTATGTTGCCAATTAAACCCGTTTGTCTCGCACTGGCTTTATTTTCAACCGCTTCGATAGCCTGCTCCGGCGTGCCTTATGCTGCGTTTTACTACCAGCCGTGGGGGCAAGGCACAAAATATATCGTTGAAGATAGTGACGGTTACGGTATCGATTTTCCGGATATTCATTTGCCGCAGGTAAAGTTCAAACAACTTCGCCGCGTACCCAACGGCACTGATGGTGAATACGATTCACCTGATGATATCAATAATGATTTTGTGCGGGTGGCTCCCTTCTCTGGCTATCGGTCAAATGGCGGCTGGCGTTTCGACTGGTTAACCGATGGCCGCCATATTTTATGGGCAGGGAAAATAGTCCAGAACCCGCCGGGAACACCGAAAGTTGATGTTGCAACATTCCGCGCGTGGGGGCGTTTTGCCGCCGATAAAGATAGTCTCTATTTTGATGGTGAACGCACGGATGATAATCGCGACGAAAAGCAGGTCGATATGGATTCGTTGCAACAAGTCGGCGGTTCAGGTGATTCCGCGGATGTGCTGAAAGATCGTCACAATATTTACTTTCAGGGGCACTGGTTGGGCAGTGCGCAAGGGTATTCTATTCTTGGCGTTAAATCCTGGGACCGACGAATTATTTTATTTTCCCCCAATAGCTGCCAAAGCAAAAGTAATCCGGGACCCTGGGATACAATCTGGCGGACTAAATCACAGGTCTTTGTGAATGGAGATGCCATCAACGCCGATCCGGATACCTTTCATATTGTGCGCTGGATAGCCGGTTCACTGCTAATTTATCGCGATAAAGACGGGGAGAAACGTTATGCGTTCGGTAAAAATTGTCGGAGTACGTTTGACCTGCAGCGGGATAAAGTAACATGGTTGACGCGTGATGCTTCCAGGCGTGCTAATGACTGCCGGGTTGCGACTATTCCTGATGTTGATCCGGAATATTTTCGCCCGCTGACGGAGAATGTGGCGCAATATAAAGATTCGCTCTATCTGGTGAAGTATGTTTCTGCGGTCGAAAAAACGCTGTCGGTCATTCATTTACCAGACCCGCAACAAGAATTACAGGAAGGTGTTAATATTGTAGGGGATAAAGTTTATTTCATTGCGAGCGATGATGTGACTATTTTTGATATTAATGGGCAATGGCAGTGGTATAAAAGCCCCGATGGCACACCATTAAATTATTTAGCACATGACGATCGCTATACGTATTTTATTGATGAAGACACGGTTGAGCATTTTGAACTGAAAGGCCAATGGACGTGGTTTAAATACGCCAATGGTCAATTATCAGATACCTTTGCTCATGATGACCACTATATTTATTACGTAGGCGATGGACTGGTACGTGATGCGAAGCGGCGTAATGAGACTCGACAACTCGATGCGGCGCATCTTGATAAAAACGGCAGTTTGCTTACCGTTGAAGGTGAGTACACCAGTTACAACAATGAATTATTTCCACTGAATGACTGAATAATCAACGATCCTGCCCATGTCAGGATCGTTGATCGAACAAATCACTCACCCGCCAGCGCGCGTGGGAACAGCACATTATTTTCCAGGCTGATGTGCTCCATCAGGTCATCAATCAGTTCATTAATGCCGTTATACATCGCTTTCCAGGTGGTGCAGGCTTCTGGCGGCGGTGTGACGTTATTGGTAGTGTGTTTGATTACTTCCAGCAGTTCACCCGCTTCATCGTGCTCGCTTTCCATTACGCTGATTGGCCCCATTGCCTGGCTGCCCATGCCTTGTTTGATCATCGGGAAGAGGATCTGCTCTTCTTTCATCATGTGGCTGGAAAGCTCTTCATGCAGCATAGTCAGGTATTTTGTCAGCCCTTTTGGCACGCTCGGTTTGTCGGCGTGAACGCGTTCGACTTTAGTCGCTTGCAGGATCAGCTCCGGCAGTTGCTCGCGGTGACGATCGTGGTAGCGCACGATGATATGGTCGATGATTTCTGCCAGCGGGGCGCTACGCCAGTCTTTCTCAATCGGTTGTTCAGCAAGCTTTGCCAGCTCAGCTTCAATGACCTCAACATCCAGTTCTTTACGTGCCGCCGCACGCGCCAGCGTTTGCTTACCGCCGCAGCAGTAATCCATATCATATTTACGAAACAGAGCCGAAGCGCGAGGGATAGAGAGCGCCAGTTCACCTAAAGGTTGGTCGCGATAAGCCATAGCTGATACCTCATTCTTAATAAGATAAGATGTATTTTAAATGCATCTTTAAGGTGAATGCTATAACCCTTACGTAGCAGAGGCTTATTTAACTCACTGCCAGCGTGTCAACTTTCAGAGACAGGTTCAATTAAGGGTTTTTCCGGTTTTGCTCTGACCGCAATGACCACGCCAACCACTAACAGCGCGATACCGCTTAGCGTCATTAGCGGCGGCATTTGCTGGCGGAGTAAAAAGGTGTACAGCAAACCTGCCAGCGTTTCGAAAACAATCAGCGGCCCGAGAATCACGGTCGGTAATCGCTGGCTGGCGACGTTCCAGCAGAGTGCACCGACCCATGAGCAAAGCACGGCTATCGCAATCATCAGACTAATAAATAAAAGCGGACGGGGGCCAAAGGGTAGGGAGAAGTCCGGCGTTTGCGTATTCAGCCAGTAACAGGCGACGAGATAGCCGATGAGAGAAACCGGCAGCGTGACCAGCGCCTGCGCCGTTGCCCACATCATCGGATGTTTGTCGGGATTTTCCCGCAGCCAGCGGGCGTTGCGCAGGGCATACCATGCCCAGCAGACCACGGAAACTAACGCCAGCACGATGCCAGAGGTATAACGTGCCCAGTCAAAATCGGGGAGTCCGTGGTTTAACTCAGCAATATTCACACACGCCAGGCCGATGCCAATACAAACCAGTGCCGGGGCGAGTTTTCCCCACGCGAGTTTGCCGTCGCGCTGGCTATAAAGCAGATTGGCAAAAACGGGAATCACCACCGGCAGGGTGCCGATAATCATCGTGGAAACAGGCGCACCAGTACGTTGAATGGCACTGGCAAGGCAGAAGTAATAGATGAGGTTGCCCATCATAGTGAGCATCAAGGCGGTAAGCCAGTCGCGACGCGCCAACTGACGCAGACGCACGCGTCCCAGCCAGGCAATGGGCAGCGCAATTAACCCTAACGCCAGATAACGCCCCATCGACTGCAACATCGCCGGGTATTCCGGTACGATCAACGGCCCGACAAAAATAAGCCCCCACATCAACCCTGCTAACAGGGCGTACAGCACGCCGCTAATCATTACTGGCATCCATTGATCTGTCAGAAGAAACGTTCAGGAAGCAGATATGATTGCTCCCGGCATCCCGTCATTATCAGAGAGGATGCGGGAGGATGCCACTTTAATTAACTAGTTATTAACATTAAAAAGATGGCTTACGCTTTCGGCTAACGTTGTCGTTGGGCGGCCAATCAATTTGCTAAGCGTTTTGCTGTTATCAAACAGACCACCTTTCGATGCGCCAACGTCAGAATCCGCCAGCATATCCGCCAGTCCGTCAGGCAGTCCGACGCTTTTCAGTGCCGCGGCGAAATCAGCTTCACTCAGATTTTGATAGGTAACCTGTTTGCCGCTCTGTTTGGTCAGCTCTGCCGCTAACTGTGTCAACGTCCAGGCACTATCGCCCGCCAGTTCGTAAACCTTGCCTTCGTGACCGGCTTCGCTAATCACGCGTGCCGCAGCTGCCGCATAATCTGCCCGCGTTGCTGAGGCGATTTTGCCATCGCCCGCCGCACCGATAAATACGCCGTGTTCCAGTGCTGCCGGGGCGCTGGCGAGGTAGTTTTCGCTGTACCAGCCGTTGCGCAGCAGGGTGTAAACGATGCCAGAATCAGCCAACATTTTCTCCGTCTCAATGTGCTCATCGGCGAGGCCGAGCGGAGATTTATCCGCGTGAAGCAGACTGGTATAAGCGATAAATTTCACACCAGCCGCCTTTGCGGCATTAATAACATTACGATGCTGCGGGGCACGTTGACCCACTTCGCTGGAAGAGATCAGCAGTAGTTTTTCCACTCCCTGAAGTGCAGATGTCAGTGCGGCTTCATCGCCGTAGTCAGCCTGACGCACGGTAATGCCTTGTGCTGTCAGTGCCTGGGCTTTTGCCGGATTACGAACGATAGCCACTATTTGGCTGGCAGGAACCGTTTTCATCAAGGATTCAATAACATAGTGACCAAGTTGGCCAGTGGCACCAGTAATTGCGATCATAGGAAGTCTCCATCGTTTGTCTTGTGTTTAAATACGCTAACACCTAAACTTACTTTTAGTAAGTACGTACAAAAAGGTAAGTATGAGATGAGTCAGGTTAGCCTGTCGCAACAACTGAAAGAGGGAAATCTCTTCGCTGAACAGTGTCCGTCGCGCGAGGTGTTGAAACACGTCACCAGCCGTTGGGGGGTGTTGATTCTGGTGGCGCTACGCGAAGGTACTCATCGCTTTAGCGACCTGCGGCGCAAAATCGGTGGGGTGAGTGAAAAGATGCTTGCGCAGTCGTTACAGGCGTTAGAACAGGATGGTTTTCTTAACCGTATCGCGTATCCGGTGGTGCCGCCGCATGTGGAATATAGCCTCACGCCGCTGGGCGAGCAGGTGAGCGAAAAGGTTGCTGCACTGGCGGACTGGATTGAGTTGAATTTGCCCGAGGTGTTAGCGGTGCGGGATGAACGTGCGGCATAACTGCCGGATGCGCTGAGCTTATCTGGTCTACGGTGCATGGCTTGTAGGGCGGATAAGATGCGCCAGCATCGCATCCGCCAATAAATGCCGGATGCGGTTGATGATTTGCAGGCCGAAAAAGAAGTGTATTACTTACTCAAATCCACCTGATAAATCGCAAACCCGATATCATCGGTCGCGACTTTATTCATCGGATATTGCCCTTTATCTTTAATAAACGCTGCGGCTTTATCTGACGGAGAGGTTTCGAAACGGATATCCAGTTTCTTATCGCCAGTTATCGGTGCTAAACGCCAGTTGTTATCCGCCGCCGGGTGAATTTCCCCCGCACGTTTCGACTCTTCAGCAATCCACGCTGCCAGCACCGAGCGGTTCTCATCCGGTGAAGCAAAAGCGATATGGCTGTCGCCCGTACCGGCAAATTTGCCGCCGTAAGCGCGATAGTTATTGGTGGCAACGAGGAACATGGCGTTCGGATCAATCGGCTTGCCGTTAAAGATCAGGTTCTTAATCCTTTCCGCATTGGCATTAATCATCTGGCACTCGCCGTCATAACGGGCGGGCTGGGTAACATCAATCTGATAATTCACACCATCAATCACATCAAAGTTATAGGTGCGGAAACCATCCCAGTTGATGAGTGACTGTGGTTTCGTGCTGTTAGGATCAATCTGGTTAAACTGTCCGGCGGAGCACTCCAGCCACTCTTTCACCTCTTTACCGCTGGCTTTCACCACAATCAGCGTATTGGGATAGAGATAAAGATCGGCGGCATTACGGAAAGTCAGCTGACCTTTTTCCACCTCCACATAGCTTGCCGGGTCATTTTTGCGACCACCAACTTTAAACGGTGCGGCAGCTGAAAGCACCGGCAGTTTTGCCAGATCCGGATCGCCCTGAATGTAATGCTCGACATACGCTTTTTGCGCGTTGTTCACCACCTGCACGGTCGGATCGTCCTGCACCAGCGCCAGATAGCTATACATATTGTCGGCAGATTTACCGATTGGCTTGCTGACGAACTGGCGTGTGGCATCGTGATCGGCTTTGAGTGTTTCTACCAGCTTGCTGTCTTCCGCCGCGAGGGATTTTTTATTAGCGATGTCGTAAATCGGTCGTGCTTCCGCTTTCGCCTGCGTCACCTGCCATTTACCGCTGTCATTACTGAGTTGTAAGTCGACCACACCAAGATGATCGCCCCACATGCCCGGCATTACCGCCGGAACACCATTCAGCGTGCCTTTGGCGATATCAGCCCCTTCGATATCAGCAAAATCTTTACCCGGGAAAACGGCGTGAGCATGACCAAACATAATGGCGTTAACACCCGGAATTTCACTGAGGTAATAAACTGAGTTTTCCGCCATCACTTTATACGGATCGGCAGACAGACCAGAATGCGCCAGAACGACAACGACATCGGCACCTTTCTCGCGCATTTCAGGCACGTATTTGCGCACGGTTTCGGTAATATCATTCACCGTCACTTTCCCGGATAAATTAGCTTTATCCCAGCCCATGATTTGTGGCGGGACGACGCCAATATAGCCAATCTTCAGCGTCTGTTTTTTTCCGTCTTTATCGACCACTTCGGTGCCTTTAATTAAATACGGTGTAAACATTGGCTGTTTGGTTCTGGCGTCAATGACGTTGGCATTTACATAAGGGAATTTCGCTCCCGCCAGCGCATTTTTCAGGTAATCCAGACCGTAGTTAAACTCGTGGTTGCCAAGCGTGCCGACGGTATAGTCCAGCGTATTTAATGCCTTATAGACCGGGTGAATATCACCTGCTTTTAAACCTTTCGCCGACATGTAATCTGCAAGCGGACTCCCCTGAATCAAATCGCCGTTATCGACCAGTACGCTGTTTTTCACTTCATTGCGGGCATCGTTAATCAGGCTTGCGGTACGTACCAGTCCGAATTTTTCCGTGGCGGTGTCTTTGTAATAATCGAAATCCATCATGTTGCTATGCAGATCAGTGGTTTCCATGATACGCAGATCGACCGTCGCTGCATTCACACTGGCGGCAATCAGCGTGGCCAGGAGCGTTGCGCTAAACTTAATCATCAGGGACATCCTTTTATCATCGGGAATACGAAAGAAAAGGGAGAATAAACGTCTTACTTATAGAACAGTGAAGAATGCCACAATTTTACGCTTTGAAAATGATGACACTATCACAGTTGGCGCATTCATTAACGATAGGGTATAAGTAAAACAATAAGTTAACACCGCTCACAGAGACGAGGTGGAGAAATGTTAGATCAAGTATGCCAGCTTGCACGGAATGCAGGCGATGCCATTATGCAGGTCTACGACGGGACGAAACCGATGGACGTCGTCAGCAAAGCGGACAATTCTCCGGTAACGGCAGCGGATATTGCCGCACACACCGTTATCATGGACGGTTTACGTACGCTGACACCGGATATTCCGGTCCTTTCTGAAGAAGATCCTCCCGGTTGGGAAGTCCGTCAGCACTGGCAGCGTTACTGGCTGGTAGATCCGCTGGATGGTACTAAAGAGTTTATTAAACGTAATGGCGAATTTACCGTTAACATTGCGCTCATCGACCACGGCAAACCGATTTTAGGTGTGGTGTATGCGCCGGTAATGAACGTAATGTACAGCGCGGCAGAAGGCAAAGCGTGGAAAGAAGAGTGCGGCGTGCGCAAGCAGATTCAGGTCCGTGATGCGCGCCCGCCGCTGGTGGTTATCAGCCGTTCCCATGCAGATGCGGAGCTGAAAGAGTATCTGCAACAGCTTGGCGAACATCAGACCACGTCCATCGGCTCTTCGCTGAAATTCTGCCTGGTGGCGGAAGGGCAGGCGCAGCTGTACCCGCGCTTCGGACCAACGAATATTTGGGACACCGCCGCTGGACATGCTGTGGCCGCAGCTGCCGGAGCGCACGTTCACGACTGGCAGGGTAAACCGCTGGATTACACTCCGCGCGAGTCGTTCCTGAATCCGGGGTTCAGAGTGTCTATTTACTAAATTCAGATGGCAGAAACAGTGTATTTCCTGATTCTGCCATCCTGATTTCTCCCAACCTAAAAAGTTATAAATAAAAAGAGATTGTATTTAAAGTGCAAAAATTCAACTGCTAATAAGTTACATTTTAATAATGAGCGTTTTTTGATAGTTTACTTCTATAATGAGATATTTAATGGCGACATAAAATAACCAAATAAAATAAGGTAGCCATATGTTACCCAGGATCAGACACAATAATTTTATTGGTGCGGTGGAGTTATTCGTAAAATCATCGCATACAAAAACACATTCAAACAATTTTTTTAACAATATCCAGCATGCATTTAATAAAAAAGATTGGATTTCAAATTATGATAGCCTGTTAACTTTGAGGGAGTTCTTTCGTTGCGCAACTCAGATTGATAAAAATAGTTATCAGGTACTTTCATCAAAAAATGAAAATGTTCACGCCATGGATAAGTTTCTTATCAGTTTCAGCCTTAAAGATAACGGAGCCGAATATATAATGACATTGCGAGGCAGTGGATTTGAATACGAAGAAATTCCCATAACAATAAATGAGTATAACTCATTCATGGATTTCAAAAACCGCGAGTTTCCGTTAGAACAAAACAGACGATTGTATGCCTGGGATATTCTGCAGAAAAAACAGTCTGACATACCGGAAAGGATTAAAGGTTATATTCGCCAGGCGTTTGGTGACGTGTCTTTAGGTTATGCTGTATTGGATGATATAGTAAGTAAATTAAAACGGGGTAAATTTGACCTCCAAATTCCAGGAGGTGGAATTAAAGAATGCGATGGATGGTATATTTACGAAAAAATAATTGATGATAATTTTGCCATAGTCATAGAATCTTTGGGCTTTGCGCTTAAAATCTATGGAGGGGATGAACGTTTTCGTAATGGTTCCTCTGTTGTTTTGGAGGATGAAGATTACTCTCTTATTTATAATTTTCTGGTTAATGCAGGTTGCCAACAAGTCGAATTAGCCGAACAAGTGGATGCGATAGTAAGTGCGAATCTGGCCGCAGATAGTGATATTACCGAAGAAAAGATTTGCGAGAAATATAAATCGACCATTGAGGCGTTTAAAAAAAAGCAACTAGCGTTACCAGTATGAGTTCGGCGTAAGAACTCAGAGGCTTAATTCCCCTATCCCATAGATAACGATAGGGGAAAATTATTTTTGCAGAATTTATGTTATTGCCATTATTTGAGCAACTTTTGCAGCAGGTCCATCACTTGCTGTACCTCTTCCGGTGTGAGCGCCCCGTCTTTGGCCCATTGCACGCGACCGTCTTTATCCAGCACCACTACAGCGGAACTTTCTTCATCCAGCTGCCAGGCACCGCGCGCGACGCCATTGCTATCGACAATAAACTGCGACCAGGGATAAAGCTTTTTATTACTCTCCAGACTGCTGCGCACAAACATCCCTGAACCCGGAATCGCGTCGTCGGTGTTAACAATGGTGGTGGTCTGGTAACGATCGTGCGGTAACTTCGCTGCTTTAATCGCTTCAATCAGCGTCGCGTTTTTCTCTTTTGCAGAGGTGCGACCAGCAATATGTTGCAGTACTCGCACTTTTCCCACTAACTGCGCGCTGTTCCAGGTTTTGTAGCTAAACTGATCTTTATCAAGCACCAACTCGCCACGATCGGTAATGCCAATCGGCGGCACTCGCTGACCGGTTTCGAACTGATGTGCGGAAGCCATCATCGGCAACAGCAGGCAGGTGAGTGCCAGAATCTTGCGTAGGGTCATGGTGTTTCCTTCTTATGATATGCAGGTGATCCGACCACTTGGGTCTGAGTTTTAATCATATGTGCTATTTATCGAATTTCCCGCAAGTGTGATGCCAGTTTGCGGTCAAGCGCACAAATCATATGAAAAATGAATGCTTATACTGAAGACCGCGCTTCGGTAAAAAGATAATTCTGAATAATTGTAACCTTTAGGTAAAAAAAGTTATACGCGGTGGAAACATTGCCCGGATAGTCTATAGTCACTAGGCATTAAAATTTGCGCCTCATAATAGTTGGGCCGATTGTGGCACCGCAAAGGCGTAATACTCAGCAGGAGATAACAATGAAAATTTTCCAACGGTACAACCCACTTCAGGTGGCGAAGTACGTAAAGATCCTGTTCCGTGGACGGTTATACATCAAGGACGTTGGCGCTTTTGAATTTGATAAGGGTAAGATTCTTATCCCAAAAGTGAAGGATAAGCTGCATTTGTCAGTGATGTCCGAAGTTAACCGTCAGGTTATGCGTCTGCAAACAGAGATGGCTTAACCAAAGTGCTATGCAGTAATAAGACGGCTCCTGATTCAGGAGCCGTTGATGTTTCTGGGGGTTACGCGACGCTTTCTTCTTTATCTTTAGCGTCAGGCAGTTTTGGCGAAAGGGCGGTGGCCTTGCTGTCGATTCGGGTCACCAGCAGCTGGTCGATGCGGTAGTTATCGATATCCACCACTTCAAATTTGTAGCCGGCGAATTTCACCGAATCGGTGCGTTTCGGGATCTTACGCAGCATAAACATCATAAAGCCGCCGATGGTTTCGTAGTTGCCCGACTGCGGGAACTCGTCAATATCCAGCACGCGCATGACGTCGTCAATCGGAGTGCCGCCGTCAATCAGCCATGAGTTCTCATCACGGGCGACAATCTGCTCTTCCAGCCCCTGACCGACCAGATCGCCCATCAGCGTGGTCATCACGTCGTTGAGGGTGATGATCCCCACCACCAGCGCGTACTCGTTCATGATCACCGCGAAGTCTTCACCTGCGGTTTTAAAACTTTCCAACGCCTCTGAAAGGGTTAACGTATCCGGCACAATCAGCGTGTTGCGGATTTGTACGCCGCTGTTCAGTGCCAGGCTTTGGTTAGCCAGCACGCGGTTCAGCAGGTCTTTAGAATCGACATAGCCGATGATGTGGTCAATATCTTCATTACAGACGAGGAACTTAGAGTGCGGATGTTCCGCCACCTTATTCTTCAGACTTTGCTCATCTTCGTGGAGATCAAACCAAATCACGTTTTCACGCGGTGTCATTGACGACGGAACGGTACGGGATTCCAGCTCAAAGACGTTTTCAATCAGCTCGTGTTCCTGTTTACGTAACACGCCCGCCAGCGCACCGGCTTCCACTACCGCGTAGATGTCATCAGAAGTGATGTCATCTTTACGTACCATTGGCAGTTTGAAAATACGGAAGATCATGTTCGCCAGGCCGTTGAAGAACCACACCAGCGGGGTGCAAACGTACAGGCAGAAGCGCATCGGGTTGATGATACGCAAAGCCACTGCTTCTGGCGCAATCATACCGATGCGTTTCGGGGTTAAATCCGCAAACAGGATAAACATGCCAGTCACTAACGAGAAAGAGAGAATAAAGCTCAGTTGCTCAGAGAGTTCTGCCGACATATAGCGGGAGAACAGGCTGTGAAAAGCTGGAGAAAATGCCGCATCACCGACGATACCGCCGAGAATCGCCACTGCGTTCAGACCGATTTGGACCACGGTAAAGAACATGCCGGGATTTTCCTGCATATTCAGAACGCGTTGGGCATTTATATTGCCTTCATCAGCCAGCAGTTTAAGTTTGATTTTGCGTGAAGCGGCAAGCGAGATCTCGGACATCGAGAAGAACGCACTTACAGCGATCAAACAGAGTATGACTAAAATACTGTTTAACATATCTTATCCGACCTTTCAGGCCAGATCCTCGGAAGGGGAAGTTGATTAATTTGTGTGAAATACACATTGAAAGCCGATTCGAAGAAAGTGAACCGGCATTTTCAGTGGCTAGTATAGCGTAAGGTACTGTAAAGCCGCCAGAGGGTTAAAATTCAGACTGCTGATAAATGAAAAACTGGCTGATGCGCTATGCCGATCAGGCCTACGCAGTCCACGCAATATATTGATTTTGGACGATTTTGTAGGCCTGGCAAGGCGTTTACGCCGCATCCGGCATAGACAAATAGCACTTTATCAACAATCTACATTTGTACCCGTAACGCTATGCTTCCGGCGGCAGACAGACGCCAATTCCGCCAATTCCACAGTAACCATACGGGTTTTTATGCAGATATTGCTGGTGGTCATCTTCGGCATAATAAAACGGTGTGGCGTTCGCGATTTCCGTGGTGATGCGACGATCGTCATCGGCGGCAAGCATCGCCGCCTGAAAACGTTCCAGACTGGCGCGAGCTGCGGCATCCTGTTCTGGGGTCAGCGGATAAATCGCTGAACGATACTGCGTGCCGTGGTCATTGCCCTGACGCATTCCCTGGGCGGGATCGTGATTCTCCCAAAATACTTGTAGCAACTGTTCATAGCTGATGACGGAAGGATCGTAAACAATGCGTACCGCTTCGGCATGACCCGTATCACCGGAGCACACTTCCCGATAAGTCGGATTTGGCGTATAGCCGCCGGTATAGCCTGCGGCGGTGCTGTAAACGCCGGGTAACTGCCAGAACAGTCGCTCCACACCCCAGAAACAACCCATCGCAAAAATGGCAATCTCCATTCCGTCAGGTACATTGGTCATTGAGTGACCGTTGACCGCATGGAGCGTGGCTACGGGCATCGGGGTGTTACGTCCAGGCAGGGCATCGGCGGGGGAAACCAGATGCTTTTTATCAAATAAACTCATGGTGTCGCTCTCCCGAAAATCGGTCATTGGGGTTAAGGTTGTAACAAGAGGCGTATTTGCACACAATAACCGCCGTGAATAGGTCTAAAGTAAAACATAAGAAATATTTGGGGTTTAGTCTGCTTTTTAATCCATATTACTGGATTTTTGTTAAGCCGTTTAACGGCGTTCCAGGGGCAGGAAAAAAGGATATTCAGGAGAAAATGTGCGCTATATCCGACAGTTATGCTGTGTAAGCTTACTCTGCTTAAGCGGATCTACCGTCGCCGCGAACGTCCGTCTACAGGTCGAGGGGTTATCGGGACAGCTGGAAAAGAACGTTCGTGCGCAGCTTTCTACGATTGAAAGTGATGAAGTGACGCCAGACCGTCGCTTTCGCGCACGCGTCGATGATGCCATCCGCGAAGGTCTGAAAGCGCTGGGTTATTACCAGCCGACCATTGAATTTGATCTCCGTCCACCGCCAAAGAAAGGGCGGCAGGTATTGATCGCCAAAGTCACGCCAGGCGTGCCGGTGTTAATTGGCGGCACCGATGTGGTATTGCGCGGCGGCGCGCGGACCGATAAAGACTATTTGAAATTGCTCGATACTCGCCCGGCTATTGGTACGGTACTGAACCAGGGCGATTATGAAAATTTCAAAAAGTCCTTAACCAGCATTGCGTTGCGTAAAGGTTATTTCGACAGCGAATTTACCAAAGCGCAGCTGGGCATTGCGCTCGGCCTGCATAAAGCCTTCTGGGATATTGATTATAACAGTGGCGAACGTTACCGCTTTGGGCATGTGACCTTTGAAGGATCACAAATCCGCGATGAATACCTGCAAAATCTGGTGCCGTTTAAAGAGGGCGATGAGTACGAATCGAAAGATCTGGCAGAACTGAACCGCCGACTTTCTGCTACCGGCTGGTTTAACTCGGTGGTGGTGGCTCCACAATTTGATAAAGCGCGCGAAACGAAAGTATTACCATTGACGGGCGTGGTTTCGCCGCGCACAGAAAACACCATCGAAACCGGGGTCGGTTACTCTACGGACGTAGGGCCACGTGTTAAGGCAACGTGGAAAAAACCATGGATGAACTCGTACGGTCATAGCCTGACCACCAGTACCAGTATTTCCGCGCCGGAACAGACCCTCGACTTCAGCTATAAAATGCCACTGCTGAAGAATCCACTGGAACAATATTATCTGGTGCAGGGCGGTTTTAAGCGCACTGACCTGAACGATACCGAGTCTGACTCCACTACGCTGGTGGCTTCTCGCTACTGGGATCTCTCCAGCGGCTGGCAGCGTGCCATTAACCTGCGCTGGAGTCTCGACCACTTTACCCAGGGTGAAATTACCAACACCACGATGCTGTTTTATCCTGGGGTGATGATTAGCCGCACGCGTTCTCGCGGTGGCCTGATGCCAACCTGGGGCGACTCGCAACGCTACTCTATCGACTACTCCAACACGGCCTGGGGCTCAGATGTCGATTTCTCCGTTTTCCAGGCGCAGAACGTCTGGATCCGCACACTGTACGATCGCCATCGTTTTGTTACACGCGGCACGCTGGGCTGGATTGAAACCGGTGATTTCGACAAAGTACCGCCGGATCTGCGTTTCTTCGCCGGGGGCGATCGCAGTATTCGCGGCTACAAATACAAATCAATCGCTCCGAAATACGCCAACGGTGACCTGAAAGGGGCCTCGAAGTTGATAACCGGATCGCTGGAGTACCAGTACAACGTGACCGGAAAATGGTGGGGCGCGGTGTTTGTCGATAGCGGCGAAGCGGTAAGCGATATTCGCCGCAGCGACTTTAAAACCGGTACCGGGGTCGGCGTGCGCTGGGAATCGCCGGTCGGGCCAATCAAACTCGATTTTGCCGTACCGGTCGCGGATAAAGACGAACACGGGTTACAGTTTTACATCGGTCTGGGGCCAGAATTATGAGTTTATGGAAAAAAATCAGCCTCGGCGTGGTTATCGTTATCTTGCTGTTGCTGGGATCGGTGGCGTTTCTGGTGGGCACCACCAGCGGCCTGCATCTGGTATTTAAAGCGGCGGATCGCTGGGTGCCAGGACTGGATATTGGCAAAGTCACCGGCGGCTGGCGCGATCTCACCTTGTCTGACGTTCGTTATGAGCAGCCAGGCGTGGCGGTAAAAGCGGGCAATCTGCATCTGGCGGTCGGGCTTGAGTGCCTGTGGAACAGTAGCGTTTGTATTAATGACCTGGCGCTGAAAGACATTCAGGTCAACATCGACAGTAAAAAAATGCCTCCTTCTGAACAGGTTGAAGAAGAGGAAGATAGCGGCCCGCTGGATCTCTCCACGCCGTATCCCATCACCCTGACACGGGTGGCGCTGGACAACGTCAACATCAAGATTGATGACACCACGGTATCGGTGATGGACTTCACCTCCGGCCTGAACTGGCAGGAGAAAACCCTGACCCTGAAACCGACGTCGCTGAAAGGCCTGTTGATTGCTTTGCCGAAAGTGGCGGAAGTGGCGCAGGAAGAAGTTGTCGAACCGAAAATTGAAAATCCGCAGCCGGATGAAAAGCCGCTCGGCGAAACGCTGAAAGATCTCTTTTCTCGCCCGGTATTGCCGGAAATGACCGACGTGCATCTGCCGCTCAACCTGAACATTGAAGAGTTTAAGGGCGAGCAACTGCGCGTGACGGGCGACACAGACATCACCGTGCGCACCATGCTGCTGAAAGTGAGCAGCATCGACGGCAATACCAAACTGGACGCGCTGGATATCGACTCCAACCAGGGGATTGTCAACGCCAGCGGCACGGCGCAGCTGTCAGACAACTGGCCGGTGGATATCACCCTCAACAGCACACTGAACGTGGAGCCGTTGAAAGGTGAAAAGGTGAAGCTGAAAGTGGGCGGCGCGCTGCGCGAACAGCTGGAGATAGGCGTTAACCTTTCTGGTCCGGTGGATATGGATTTACGCGCCCAGACGCGACTGGCGGAAGCCGGATTGCCGCTCAACGTGGAAGTGAACAGCAAACAGCTTTACTGGCCGTTCACTGGAGAGAAGCAGTATCAGGCGGATGATCTGAAACTGAAACTTACCGGCAAAATGACCGATTACACGCTCTCTATGCGCACGGCAGTGAAGGGACAGGAGATCCCGCCAGCCACCATTACCCTTGATGCCAAAGGTAATGAACAGCAGGTCAATCTCGACAAACTCACCGTCGCGGCGCTGGAAGGGAAAACTGAACTCAAAGCGTTGCTCGACTGGCAGCAGGCCATTAGTTGGCGCGGTGAGCTAACGCTTAACGGCATTAACACCGCCAAAGAGTTCCCGGAGTGGCCGTCGAAACTCAATGGCTTGATTAAACCCCGCGGTAGCCTGTACGGCGGCACCTGGCAGATGGAGGTGCCAGAACTGAAGCTGACCGGTAACGTCAAACAGAACAAAGTGAACGTTGACGGCACGCTGAAAGGCAACAGTTATATGCAGTGGAAGATCCCAGGGCTGCATCTGGAACTGGGGCCAAACAGTGCCGAAGTGAAAGGCGAGCTGGGGGTAAAAGATCTCAATCTTGATGCCACCATCAACGCGCCGGGGCTGGATAACGCGCTGCCGGGGCTTGGCGGTACAGCGAAAGGGCTGGTGAAAGTACGCGGCACGGTGGAAGCGCCACAACTACTGGCAGATATCACCGCGCGCGGCCTGCGCTGGCAGGAACTTTCCGTGGCGCAGGTTCGCGTGGAAGGCGATATCAAATCCACCGATCAGATTGCGGGTAAACTTGACGTACGCGTTGAGCAAATCTCGCAGCCCGATGTGAGTATCAACCTCGTCACCCTGAATGCCAAAGGTAGCGAAAAACAGCACGAGCTACAGTTGCGGATTCAGGGCGAACCGGTTTCCGGACAGCTTAATCTGACAGGAAGTTTTGATCGCAAAGAAGAACGCTGGAAGGGAACGCTTAGCAATACCCGCTTCCAGACGCCAGTCGGCCCGTGGTCGCTGACCCGCGATATTGCGCTGGATTATCGCAACAAGGAGCAAAAAATCAGCATCGGGCCACACTGCTGGCTTAACCCGAATGCGGAACTGTGCGTGCCGCAAACTATCGATGCGGGGGCCGAAGGGCGTGCGGTGGTGAATCTCAACCGCTTCGACCTGGCGATGCTGAAACCGTTTATGCCAGAAACCACTCAGGCCAGCGGTATCTTCACGGGTAAAGCGGATGTCGCCTGGGACACCACGAAAGAGGGGCTGCCGCAGGGCAGTATCACCCTTTCGGGGCGTAACGTGCAGGTAACGCAAACCGTCAACGATGCGGCGCTGCCCGTGGCGTTTCAGACGCTGAATCTGACGGCGGAGTTGCGTAACAACCGTGCCGAATTGGGCTGGACCATCCGCCTGACCAATAACGGCCAGTTTGATGGACAGGTGCAGGTGGCCGATCCGCAAGGCCGCCGTAATCTTGGTGGCAACGTCAATATCCGTAACTTCAACCTTGCGATGATAAACCCCATCTTTACCCGTGGGGAAAAAGCTGCGGGGATGGTGAGTGCCAACTTACGTCTGGGTGGTGATGTGCAAAGCCCGCAGTTGTTTGGGCAGCTACAGGTTACGGGTGTGGATATCGACGGCAACTTTATGCCGTTTGATATGCAGCCGAGCCAGCTTGCGGTCAACTTTAACGGTATGCGCTCGACGCTTGCCGGTACAGTACGGACCCAGCAGGGTGAGATCTACCTGAACGGCGACGCCGACTGGAGCCAGATTGAAAACTGGCGGGCGCGGGTAACAGCGAAGGGCAGTAAAGTGCGTATCACCGTGCCGCCGATGGTACGAATGGATGTATCACCAGATGTTGTATTTGAGGCTACACCAAACCTGTTTACCCTTGATGGTCGCGTGGATGTCCCGTGGGCGCGCATCGTGGTGCACGATCTGCCGGAAAGCGCGGTGGGCGTCTCCAGCGATGTGGTGATGCTTAACGATAACCTGCAACCGGAAGAGGCAAAAACGGCGTCGATTCCGATTAACAGCAACCTGATTGTCCACGTCGGCAACAATGTGCGCATTGACGCCTTTGGCCTGAAAGCGCGGCTGACGGGCGATCTCAACGTCGTTCAGGACAAACAAGGGCTGGGCCTGAACGGGCAGATCAACATCCCTGAAGGGCGCTTCCATGCCTATGGTCAGGATCTGATTGTGCGTAAGGGTGAGTTACTGTTCTCTGGTCCGCCGGATCAACCGTATCTTAATATCGAAGCTATTCGTAACCCGGATGCTACAGAAGACGACGTAATCGCCGGAGTTCGCGTCACTGGTCTGGCGGACGAACCGAAAGCGGAGATCTTCTCTGACCCGGCCATGTCGCAACAGGCTGCCTTGTCTTATTTGCTACGTGGACAAGGGCTGGAGAGCGATCAGAGCGACAGTGCGGCGATGACCTCAATGCTGATTGGTCTGGGGGTTGCACAAAGTGGTCAGATTGTGGGTAAAATCGGCGAGACGTTTGGCGTAAGCAATTTAGCGCTCGACACCCAGGGAGTAGGCGACTCCTCCCAGGTGGTGGTCAGCGGCTATGTATTGCCAGGTCTGCAAGTGAAATACGGCGTGGGTATATTTGACTCTATAGCAACACTCACGTTACGTTATCGCCTGATGCCTAAGCTATATCTGGAAGCCGTGTCTGGTGTAGACCAGGCACTGGATTTGCTCTATCAGTTCGAGTTTTAGCAATGCGAATATTTGTCTACGGCAGTTTACGCCACAAACAAGGCAACAGTCACTGGATGACCAATGCCCAGTTACTGGGCGATTTCAGTATCGATAACTACCAGTTGTATAGCCTGGGCCACTATCCAGGCGCAGTTCCGGGGAACGGAACAGTACACGGTGAAGTTTATCGTATTGACAACGCCACGCTGGCCGAACTTGATGCCTTGCGCACCAGGGGCGGTGAATACGCGCGCCAGTTGATTCAGACGCCGTACGGGAGTGCATGGATGTACGTTTATCAACGACCCGTCGATGGATTAAAGCTAATTGAAAGCGGCGACTGGTTAGACAGGGATAAGTAACCATACGCATACGCCACCTTCGGGTGGCGTTGTTTTTTGCGAGACGACTCGCATTCTGTTTTGTAATTCCCTCACCTTTTGCTTTTCTCTCCGAGCCGCTTTCCATATCTGTTAACGCATAAAAAACTCTGCTGGCGTTCACAAATGCGCAGGGGTAAAACGTTTCCTGTAGCACCGTGAGTTATACTTTGTATAACTTAAGGAGGTGCAGATGCGTATTACCATAAAAAGATGGGGGAACAGTTCAGGTATGGTCATTCCTAATGTTGTGATGAAAGAACTTAACTTACGGCCGGGGCAGAGCGTGGAGGCGCAAGTGAGCAACAATCAACTGATTCTGACACCCATTTCCAGGCGCTACTCGCTTGATGAACTGCTGGCACAGTGTGACATGAACGCCACGGAACTTAGCGAGCAGGATGTCTGGGGTAAATCCACCCCTGCGGGTGACGAAATATGGTAAAGAAAAGTGAATTTGAACGGGGAGACATTGTGCTGGTTGGCTTTGATCCAGCAAGCGGCCATGAACAGCAAGGTGCTGGTCGACCTGCGCTTGTGCTCTCCGTTCAAGCCTTTAATCAACTGGGAATGACGCTGGTGGCCCCCATTACGCAGGGCGGAAATTTTGCCCGTTATGCCGGATTTAGCGTTCCTTTACATTGCGAAGAAGGCGATGTGCACGGCGTGGTGCTGGTGAATCAGGTGCGGATGATGGATCTACGCGCCCGGCTGGCAAAGCGTATTGGTCTGGCTGCGGGTGAGGTGGTGGAAGAGGCGTTATTACGTTTGCAGGCGGTGGTGGAATAAGGTGTGTTTATTTATCGCGGGCATAAAAAACCCCTACTAACCGAAGCCCGGCGTTCAGGGTTATTACGCTAGAAGAACTTATTTATTCTTTGCGCGCTCGAAGGAGGCAACGATTTCAGCTTTAGCGGCTTCTGCGTTTTCCCAGCCTTCAACTTTCACCCACTTGCCTTTTTCGAGGTCTTTGTAGTGCTCGAAGAAGTGAGCGATCTGTGCTTTCAGCAGTTCAGGCAGATCGTTAACGTCTTTAATGTGATCGTATTCTTTGCTCAGCTTGCTGTGCGGAACCGCAACCAGTTTCGCATCTTCACCGGCTTCGTCGGTCATTTTCAGAACGCCAACAGGACGGCAACGGATCACAGAACCCGGCTGCAGCGGGTACGGAGTCGGGACCAGTACGTCAACCGGGTCACCGTCCAGAGACAGGGTGTGGTTGATGTAACCGTAGTTGCACGGATAGAACATTGCGGTGGACATGAAGCGGTCAACGAACAGTGCGCCGCTCTCTTTGTCGATTTCGTATTTGATCGGATCTGCGTTAGCCGGGATCTCAATAACAACGTAGATGTCTTCCGGCAGATCTTTACCCGCAGGGACGTTGAGTAAGCTCATGTCTGTTTCCTTTAAAAATATGTGGCAAACAAGTGCCGAGTATTATAGCCAACTCGCGCCGAATGTCTTCGCTTGTTTTCTTCTTCATTTTCCTTTTTAGCCAGTTTTAAGATGGTTTAAAGAGCAGGAAAATCCATAACCGTAGCCGCATTTTTCATAGTGAGATGAAAGCGATTACAAACTTGTGATTAACGTTTTATTTACTTTTTTGAAGTGTGATGTAACGCAATCCGTTACATAACGAATTGTCTATAGTTTTTTCGCGAACATCTTTTCACCAATAATAATTACCCCGACGAGGACAACCCTATGTGGAAACGCTTACTTGTAGTCTCTGCAGTCTCGGCAGCCATGTCGTCTATGGCGTTGGCCGCTCCATTAACCGTTGGATTTTCGCAGGTCGGATCGGAATCCGGCTGGCGCGCCGCAGAAACCAATGTGGCGAAAAGTGAAGCCGAAAAGCGCGGAATTACGTTGAAAATTGCCGATGGTCAGCAAAAGCAGGAAAACCAGATTAAAGCGGTACGTTCCTTCGTCGCGCAAGGGGTGGATGCGATCTTTATCGCTCCGGTGGTAGCGACGGGTTGGGAGCCGGTATTAAAAGAGGCGAAAGATGCCGAAATCCCGGTCTTCTTGCTTGACCGTTCCATCGATGTGAAAGACAAATCTCTCTATATGACCACTGTCACCGCCGACAACATCCTCGAAGGCAAGTTGATTGGTGACTGGCTGGTAAAAGAAGTGAATGGCAAACCATGCAACGTGGTGGAGCTGCAGGGCACCGTTGGGGCCAGCGTCGCCATTGACCGTAAGAAAGGCTTTGCCGAAGCCATTAAGAATGCGCCAAATATCAAAATTATCCGCTCGCAGTCAGGTGACTTCACCCGCAGCAAAGGCAAAGAAGTGATGGAGAGCTTTATCAAAGCGGAAAACAACGGCAAAAACATCTGCATGGTTTACGCCCATAACGATGACATGGTGATTGGTGCAATTCAGGCAATTAAAGAAGCGGGCCTGAAACCGGGCAAAGATATCCTGACAGGCTCTATCGACGGCGTGCCGGACATCTACAAAGCGATGATTGATGGCGAAGCGAACGCCAGCGTTGAACTGACGCCGAACATGGCAGGCCCCGCTTTTGATGCGCTGGAGAAATATAAAAAAGACGGCACCATGCCTGAAAAGCTGACCCTGACCAAGTCCACCCTTTACCTGCCTGATACCGCAAAAGAAGAGTTAGAGAAGAAGAAAAACATGGGGTATTGAGGGTTGCTATGCCTGATGCCGATTCGTAGGCCGGATAAGGCGCTCGCGCCGCATCCGGCGATGGTGCACTGAAGCCTGATGCGACGCTTACCGCGTCTTATCATGCCTACTGGGAGCACGCTTTACACCGGGGGAAACCATGACGACCGACCAACACCAGGAAATCCTCCGCACCGAAGGATTAAGTAAATTTTTCCCCGGCGTCAAAGCGTTAGATAACGTTAATTTCAGCCTGCGCCGTGGCGAAATCATGGCGCTGCTCGGTGAAAATGGGGCGGGAAAATCGACGCTAATCAAAGCATTAACCGGTGTTTACCACGCCGATTGTGGCACCATCTGGCTGGAAGGCCAGACTATCTCACCGAAAAATACCGCCCATGCACAACAACTCGGCATCGGCACCGTCTATCAGGAAGTCAACCTGCTACCCAATATGTCGGTCGCTGATAATCTATTCATAGGTCGCGAACCCAAACGTTTCGGCCTTCTACGCCGTAAAGAGATGGAAAAGCGCGCCACCGAACTGATGGCATCTTACGGTTTCTCCCTCGACGTGCGGGAACCGCTCAACCGCTTTTCAGTCGCGATGCAGCAAATCGTCGCCATTTGCCGGGCTATCGATCTCTCCGCCAAAGTGCTGATCCTCGATGAACCCCCCGCCAGCCTCGACACTCAGGAAGTAGAGTTACTGTTTGGCCTGATGTGTCAGTTGCGCGATCGCGGCGTCAGCCTGATCTTCGTTACTCACTTTCTCGATCAGGTCTATCAGGTCAGCGATCGGATCACCGTCTTACGCAACGGCAGTTTCGTAGGCTGTCGGGAAACGCGCGAGCTACCGCAGATCGAACTGGTAAAAATGATGCTGGGGCGCGAGCTGGATACCCACGCGCTACAGCGTGCCGGGCGAACATTGTTGAGCGACAAACCCGTTGCCGCGTTCAAAAATTACGGCAAAAAAGGAACGATCGCACCGTTTGATCTCGAAGTGCGCCCCGGCGAGATCGTCGGCCTGGCAGGCTTGCTGGGATCAGGACGTACCGAAACCGCCGAAGTGATCTTCGGGATCAAACCTGCTGACAGCGGCACGGCGTTGATCAAAGGCAAACAGCAAACCCTGCGATCGCCACATCAGGCTTCGGTACTGGGTATCGGCTTCTGCCCGGAAGACAGGAAAACCGATGGCATCATCGCCGCCGCCTCGGTGCGGGAAAATATCATCCTCGCTCTCCAGGCCCAGCGCGGCTGGCTACGACCGATTTCCCGCAAAGAACAGCAAGAGATTGCCCAACGCTTTATCCGCCAGCTTGGCATTCGCACACCTTCAACTGAACAACCGATTGAATTTCTCTCCGGCGGCAATCAGCAAAAAGTGTTGCTTTCACGTTGGCTACTGACTCGACCGCAATTTCTGATCCTCGACGAGCCAACCCGCGGCATTGATGTTGGTGCGCATGCCGAGATCATCCGCCTGATTGAAACGCTGTGCGCCGATGGTCTGGCGCTGCTGGTGATCTCTTCCGAACTGGAAGAGCTGGTGGGCTATGCCGACCGGGTGATTATCATGCGCGATCGCAAACAGGTGGCGGAGATCCCGCTGGCAGAGCTTTCCGTTCCGGCGATCATGAACGCCATTGCGGCGTAAGGAGAACAGTGTGATGCCTCAATCTCTCCCGGACACTACGCCTCCGAAAAGGCGTTTTCGCTGGCCAACAGGAATGCCGCAGCTGGCGGCACTGTTGCTGGTGCTGCTGGTCGATAGCCTGGTGGCCCCGCATTTCTGGCAGGTGGTGCTTCAGGATGGGCGTTTGTTCGGAAGCCCTATCGACATTCTTAACCGTGCGGCCCCCGTTGCGCTACTGGCGATTGGCATGACGCTGGTTATCGCCACTGGTGGGATTGATCTCTCCGTAGGGGCGGTGATGGCTATCGCCGGAGCCACAACGGCTGCGATGACGGTCGCGGGATTCAGCCTGCCAATTGTTTTGTTAAGCGCCCTGGGCACTGGCATCCTGGCAGGATTGTGGAACGGCATACTGGTAGCGATCCTCAAAATTCAGCCGTTTGTCGCCACCCTGATCCTGATGGTCGCCGGGCGCGGTGTGGCGCAACTGATCACCTCCGGACAGATCGTCACATTTAACTCACCGGATCTCTCCTGGTTCGGCAGTGGATCGCTGTTGTTCCTGCCAACACCAGTCATTATTGCGGTACTGACGCTTCTCCTGTTCTGGCTGTTGACCCGCAAAACGGCACTGGGGATGTTTATCGAAGCCGTTGGTATCAACATGCGGGCGGCAAAAAATGCCGGGGTAAACACGCGGATCATCGTCATGTTCACCTACGTGTTGAGCGGGCTGTGTGCGGCGATTGCGGGCATTATCGTGGCGGCGGATATTCGCGGTGCCGATGCCAACAACGCCGGATTATGGCTGGAGCTGGACGCCATTCTCGCGGTGGTGATTGGCGGTGGTTCGCTGATGGGCGGACGTTTTAACCTACTGCTTTCGGTGGTGGGGGCGCTGATTATTCAGGGGATGAACACCGGAATTTTGCTTTCGGGCTTTCCGCCGGAGATGAACCAGGTGGTGAAAGCGGTGGTGGTGCTTTGCGTGCTGATTGTCCAGTCGCAACGCTTTATCAGTCTGATTAAAGGGGTACGTAACCGTGATAAAACGTAATTTGCCACTGATGATCACCATCGGCGTCTTTGTGTTGGGTTATATCTACTGTCTGACCCAGTTTCCCGGTTTTGCTTCCACAAGAGTGATCTGCAATATCCTGACTGATAATGCCTTTCTTGGGATAATCGCCGTTGGTATGACCTTTGTGATCCTCTCCGGTGGGATCGATCTCTCCGTCGGTTCGGTGATCGCCTTTACTGGCGTGTTTCTGGCAAAAGTGATTGGCGACTTCGGCCTCTCGCCGTTGCTGGCATTTCCGCTGGTGCTGGTAATGGGCTGTGCCTTTGGCGCATTTATGGGGCTTTTGATCGACGCCCTGAAGATCCCGGCATTTATCATTACCCTGGCAGGAATGTTCTTTTTGCGTGGCGTCAGCTATCTCGTTTCGGAAGAGTCGATCCCGATAAATCATCCTGTTTATGACACGCTCTCAAGCCTTGCATGGAAAATCCCTGGCGGCGGTCGCTTAAGTGCGATGGGACTGCTGATGCTGGCGGTGGTGGTTATCGGCATTTTCCTCGCGCATCGTACCCGTTTTGGTAATCAGGTATACGCCATTGGCGGCAACGCGACGTCGGCAAACCTGATGGGGATTTCCACTCGCAGCACTACAATTCGCATTTATATGCTCTCTACCGGACTGGCGACACTGGCAGGAATTGTCTTCTCGATTTATACCCAGGCAGGATATGCGCTGGCGGGCGTAGGTGTGGAACTGGACGCCATCGCGTCGGTGGTGATTGGTGGTACGTTGTTAAGTGGTGGGGTAGGAACGGTGCTGGGAACGCTTTTTGGCGTGGCGATTCAGGGACTGATTCAGACTTACATAAACTTTGATGGCACGCTGAGCTCATGGTGGACGAAAATCGCCATCGGTATTTTGTTGTTTATTTTTATAGCATTACAGCGTGGATTAACGGTGCTGTGGGAGAATCGCCAGAGTTCGCCAGTGACAAGAGTCAATATTGCGCAGCGATAAAAACGCCTCTCCGTGTGGAGAGGCGCAGGAGATTACGCGTCCGGGAACTCACGGATAAAGCGTTCGACATCTTCAACCATATGGTCGTTGCCGACAAAGAACGAACGGCGCTGGTGCAGGGTTTCCGGGATGATATCCAGAATACGCTCTTTGCCATCGCTCGCTTTACCGCCCGCTTGTTCCGCCAGGAATGCCATCGGGTTGCACTCATACAGTAAACGCAGTTTACCGTCCGGGTGGCTGGCGGTGCTTGGGTAGAGATAAATCCCACCTTTCAGCAGGTTACGGTGGAAATCCGCAACCAGTGAGCCGATATAACGCGAGGTATACGGGCGATTGGTGGACTTATCTTCTTCCTGGCAGAATTTAATGTATTTCTTCACCCCGTTCGGAAACTTAATGTAGTTTCCTTCGTTGATGGAGTAGGTTTTGCCTTTCTCCGGGAAGCGCATCCGTTCCTGGCACAGGCAGAAAACGCCGAGCGAAGGATCGTAAGTAAAGGCGTGAACACCGCATCCGGTGGTGTAAACCAGCATGGTAGAGGAGCCGTATACCACGTAACCTGCCGCAACCTGTTTGTTACCAGGCTGGAGGAAATCTTCTTCCGTTACCGGCGTGCCAACAGGCGTAACGCGGCGGTAGATGGAGAAAATGGTACCGACAGAGACGTTAACATCGATGTTGGACGAGCCATCCAGTGGATCCATCAGCACCACGTATTTTGCGTGTTCACAGCCTTCAAAGACGACAATCTCATCTTCTTCTTCAGAGGCAATGCCCGCAACGATATCGCGTGCTTTCAGTGCGGCTTTCAGTTTTTCATTAGCGAACAAGTCGAGTTTCTGCTGAACCTCGCCTTGCACGTTCTCAGCACCGCTGGCACCCAGGATATCAACCAGTCCTGCTTTGTTGATATCGCGATGGATAATCTTGGCGCCCAGTTTTATTGCCGACAGCAAAGCAGTGAGCTCACCGGTAGCATGAGAAAACTCGTGCTGCTTTTCGACAATAAATTCACCTAACGTTTTCATAAAACTTTCCCTGCAATGTTTATGGAGTAAAGCGACCGCAACAATCTTAACAAATAATCTCAATGTTGCGCTCAGGTGAATCGCGCCAGCAAATTGCGGATTATCCTGAAATGCGTTTCTCACTTGCCCGACATATGCGTAAAATGAGCGCCAGATTAAAAAAGGATAGTGACGTATGCGCATTCATATTTTAGGAATTTGTGGCACGTTTATGGGCGGTCTGGCGATGCTGGCGCGCCAGTTAGGCCATGAAGTAACGGGTTCGGACGCCAATGTGTATCCGCCGATGAGCACCTTACTTGAGAAGCAAGGCATTGAACTGATTCAGGGTTACGATGCCAGCCAGCTCGACCCGCAGCCGGATCTGGTGATTATTGGCAACGCCATGACCCGTGGAAATCCGTGTGTGGAAGCGGTACTGGAAAAAAACATCCCTTATATGTCAGGTCCGCAGTGGCTGCACGATTTTGTGCTGCGCGACCGCTGGGTGCTGGCCGTTGCTGGTACACACGGCAAAACCACCACGGCGGGAATGGCGACCTGGATTCTGGAACAGTGCGGTTACAAACCCGGATTTGTGATCGGCGGTGTGCCGGGGAACTTTGAGGTTTCGGCGCGTCTGGGCGAAAGCGACTTCTTTGTTATCGAAGCGGATGAGTACGACTGCGCCTTTTTCGATAAACGCTCTAAATTTGTCCATTACTGCCCGCGTACGCTGATCCTCAACAACCTTGAGTTCGATCACGCCGATATCTTTGACGACCTGAAAGCGATCCAGAAACAGTTCCACCATCTGGTGCGTATCGTTCCGGGGCAGGGCCGTATTATCTGGCCGGAAAACGACATCAACCTGAAACAGACCATGGCGATGGGCTGCTGGAGCGAGCAGGAGCTGGTGGGCGAGCAGGGTCACTGGCAGGCGAAAAAGCTAACCACCGATGCTTCTGAATGGGAAGTCTTGCTGGATGGCGAAAAAGTGGGCGAAGTGAAATGGTCGCTGGTAGGCGAACATAATATGCACAATGGCCTGATGGCGATTGCGGCGGCTCGCCATGTTGGTGTAGCGCCGGCAGATGCCGCTAACGCGCTGGGTTCGTTTATTAACGCTCGTCGCCGTCTGGAATTGCGTGGTGAAGCAAATGGCGTCACGGTATATGACGATTTCGCCCATCACCCGACGGCGATTCTGGCAACGCTGGCGGCGCTGCGTGGCAAAGTTGGTGGTACGGCGCGCATTATTGCTGTGCTGGAACCGCGCTCGAATACCATGAAAATGGGGATCTGCAAAGACGATCTGGCACCTTCATTAGGTCGTGCCGATGAAGTCTTCCTGCTGCAACCGGCGCATATTCCGTGGCAGGTGGCAGAAGTGGCAGAAGCCTGCGTTCAGCCTGCACACTGGAGCGGCGATGTGGATACGCTGGCAGATATGGTGGTGAAAACCGCTCAGCCTGGCGACCATATTCTGGTGATGAGCAACGGCGGTTTTGGTGGCATCCATCAGAAACTGCTGGATGGTCTGGCGAAGAAAGCGGAAGCCGCGCAGTAATTCGGCCTCAGCCTGATATAGCATTGCCGGATAAGGCGTTTACACCGTATCCGGCAAACCATACTCACATCAACAACGAAAATTACCCTTCGTTCTCTGCTAACTCGCGCAGATACTGGAAAATCTGGCGTGCGGATTTCGGCGGCTTATTCCCTTCTTTCTCTTTCTTCGCGTTGCGGATCAGAGTACGCAGCTGCTGACGATCGGCATCGGGCCACAGATTTAATACTTCAGCGATGGCATCATCACCCTGGTCGATCAGACGATCGCGCAGGTTTTCCAGTTTATGGAACAGCACCACCTGCTGGTTGTGGCGGTTTTTCAGCTTATCCAGCGCCTGACGAATAGGCTCTACGTCGCGCTGGCGCAGCATCTTGCCGATGAGCTGCAACTGGCGGCGGCGACCTTCCATCTTAATACGCTGGGCAAGCTCAATAGCCGCGCGCAGATCCGCATCTAACGGGATCTTATCCAGCGCGTTTTTCCCCAGATCAACAATTTCCGCGCCAAGGCGTTTTAGCTCCTCGGCATCGCGTTTAATTTCACTTTTACTGACCCAGATAATTTCATCGTCTTCGTCTTCGATGTCATCACCGGGAACGTCGTCGAGCCAGTCTTCGGGCTGCTTAGTCATCTCAGGCTCCTTAAAAAAAGAGGCTAATGTTACCAGTTAAGATGCGCACTGAAAAACGGTTCTCTGTTAGACTTCAGAGAAACTCTCTACATTATGGCACTTGCAATGAAAGTAATCTCTCAAGTTGAAGCGCAGCGCAAGATTCTGGAAGAAGCAGTTTCCACTGCGCTGGAGTTGGCCTCAGGCAAATCGGACGGTGCGGAAGTTGCCGTCAGCAAGACCACCGGCATTAGCGTAAGCACGCGTTATGGTGAAGTGGAGAATGTTGAATTCAATAGCGATGGCGCGTTGGGGATCACTGTTTATCACCAGAACCGCAAAGGTAGCGCATCGTCTACCGATTTAAGCCCGCAGGCCATTGCCCGCACCGTACAGGCGGCACTGGATATTGCCCGTTATACCTCGCCAGATCCCTGTGCCGGCGTGGCAGACAAAGAGCTGCTGGCCTTTGACGCACCGGATCTCGACTTGTTCCACCCTGCGGAAGTTTCCCCGGATGAAGCCATTGAACTGGCGGCCCGCGCAGAACAGGCGGCATTGCAGGCGGACAAACGCATCACCAATACCGAAGGTGGCAGCTTTAACAGCCACTACGGTGTCAAAGTTTTTGGCAACAGCCACGGCATGTTGCAGGGTTACTGCTCTACGCGTCATTCGCTCTCCAGCTGTGTAATTGCTGAAGAAAATGGCGATATGGAGCGTGATTACGCCTACACCATTGGTCGTGCGATGAGCGATCTGCAAACGCCAGAGTGGGTTGGGGCCGACTGTGCTCGCCGTACTTTATCGCGCCTGTCACCGCGTAAACTCTCCACCATGAAAGCGCCGGTCATTTTTGCCAATGAAGTGGCAACCGGGCTTTTTGGCCATCTGGTGGGGGCGATAGCGGGTGGATCGGTTTACCGTAAATCTACCTTCCTGCTGGATTCGCTGGGTAAACAAATTCTGCCGGACTGGCTGACCATTGAAGAGCATCCGCATCTGCTGAAAGGGCTGGCGTCGACGCCATTCGACAGCGAAGGTGTGCGCACCGAGCGCCGCGATATCGTCAAAGATGGCATCCTGACTCAGTGGCTGCTGACCAGCTACTCGGCGCGGAAACTGGGGCTGAAAAGCACCGGACATGCGGGCGGTATTCACAACTGGCGGATTGCCGGACAAGGGCTAAGCTTCGAACAAATGCTTAAAGAGATGGGCACCGGGCTGGTGGTGACGGAGCTGATGGGCCAGGGCGTGAGTGCCATTACCGGTGATTATTCCCGTGGTGCAGCGGGCTTCTGGGTAGAGAATGGCGAAATTCAGTATCCTGTTAGTGAAATCACCATCGCAGGTAATTTGAAAGATATGTGGCGCAATATTGTCACCGTCGGTAACGATATTGAAACACGCAGTAATATACAGTGTGGTTCTGTGCTGTTGCCGGAGATGAAAATCGCCGGGCAGTAAAAAAACTGGCGCGACCTGCCGCGCCAAATCTTCATAATAAAAAAGGAAGTGAGCAATGCGTAAAAGCCTGTTAGCTATTCTTGCAGTCTCCTCATTGGTATTCAGTTCGGCGTCATTTGCTGCTGATCTGGAAGACAATATGGAAACCCTCAACGACAATTTAAAAGTGGTCGAAAAAGCCGATAACGCGGTGCAAGTCAAAGACGCGTTAACGAAGATGCGCGCCGCAGCGCTGGATGCGCAAAAAGCGACGCCGCCGAAGCTCGAAGGCAAATCACCGGACAGCCCGGAAATGAAAGACTTCCGCCACGGTTTCGATATTCTGGTCGGTCAGATTGACGACGCGCTGAAGCTGGCAAATGAAGGTAAAGTAAAAGAAGCGCAGGCTGCCGCAGAGCAACTGAAAACGACCCGCAACGCCTATCACCAGAAGTATCGTTAATTCCTTATTGGGCGGTGAAACGTTACCGCCCAACGCTTTCTTCTCCCTTCGTAAAATCACCGCAATATCTATCTTCACCACGGCATATTCCTGCGTGTCGTCCTCATTTTTGCGAGGCGTTTTCCAGAAATGAATGTAATGCATATGTAATGCTATAATGCATTACACTTTTCATAATTACCGGAGGCATAATGGCCACACTTAACGTCCGCCTGGATGACAAACTGAAAAATGAGGCTTATGCGGTGCTGGAAAAATTAAATATCACGCCTACTGAAGCAGTGCGACTGCTGTTTCAGTACGTTGCGGAAAATGGACGAATGCCGGTAAAAACGCTCACTGTCAGTGATAGTGAAGAAGCCTTGTTACGCACTGTCAGGGAACGACTGGCCAACCCACAAGAGGCCATTAAGGTCCGACTGGATGAACTATGAGCTGGCGTTTGATCCGCGGGCGCTGAAAGAGTGGCAAAAACTGGGCGTGACAGTCCGGGAACAATTTAAAAAAAAGCTTGAGGATGTGCTGAAAAGGCCGCGCAATCCATCGGCTAAACTGCGGGATTTACCGGACTGCTACAAAATTAAGCTGCGCACACAGGGATATCGCCTGGTTTATCAGGTTAACGATAAAGAGTTGCTCGTGTTGGTGATAGCTATTGGTAAGAGAGAGAACTCAGCCGTTTATGAAGACGCGACTAAACGGCTGGATGAGTGACTAACGCAAATGATGCACCACCTGATTGCTGCTGCCGCGCCAGATCAGGGAAGGGTCTTTTAAATCCTGCACAAATTTGCCGTCGACCAGTACGTTAATCAAATCAACAACCTGCATTTGCGCAGCGTTGAGTTCGTCGAGTTTATAGCCTGTCCACACCCAGATGTCTTTACCCGGACATTCGGCGCGGATGCGTTGTACCAGTTTCAGAATATCCGGCACGTTTTGCGGATGCAGCGGATCGCCGCCGGAGAGGGAAATCCCCTGGCGTTTGATGCGAGTGTCATTCAGATCGTTAATGATCTGGTCTTCCATTGCTTTGGTAAATGGCTGACCGGAATTTACCCGCCAGGTGCTTTTGTTATAGCAACCGGGGCATTCATGAACACACCCGGAGACAAACAGGGTGCAGCGAGTGCCGGGGCCGTTGACGATGTCGACAGGATAGTACTGATGAAAGTTCATTTTCGCTTCTCAATTGACGCCATGACTGCTCTGGTGCGTACGGGCGAAGTCCCCCGATGCTACGCATTTGCCTCCTTGCGACGACAAAAACTGACCAGAGGCAATTCATTATGTCGGGAATCAGGAAGGGGCACGGAACGGTCCCCTCTCCCTTGAGGGAGAGGGTTAGGGTGAGGGTGGAAGGATTAACCGATCTGCCCATTTCCCAAATGTTTAACGCGGCGCTTAACTTCTTCCTGCTTACCAGCGTTAAACGGACGTGCATCCGGGCTACCTAAATATCCGCACACGCGGCGAGTCACCGACACACGGGAGGCGTCATGGTTACCACATTTCGGGCAAGTGAAGCCTTTGCTGGTGCACTCGAACTCGCCAGTAAAGCCACACTCGTAGCACTCATCGATCGGCGTATTGGTGCCGTAATACGGTACATGCTGATAGCTGTAATCCCAGACATCTTCCAGCGCCTTCAGGTTGTGCTGAATGTTTGGATACTCGCCGTAGCAAATGAAACCACCGTTCGCCAGCGGCGGGTAAGGCGCTTCAAAGTCGATCTTGTCATACGGGTTCACCTTTTTCTCCACATCAAGGTGGAAACTGTTGGTGTAGTAACCTTTATCGGTCACGCCCGGCACCACGCCAAACTCAGCGGTATCGAGACGGCAGAAGCGGTCGCACAGGTTTTCACTTGGCGTGCTGTAGAGACTGAAACCGTAACCCGTTTCTTCTTTCCACTGATCCACCGCCTGACGCAGACGTTCAACAATCGCGATACCTTTCGCGCGGAGCTGCTCGTTGTCGTAAACATGCTCGCCGCCGAACAGCGCGTTAATGGTTTCGTGGATGCCGATGTAACCCAGCGAAATAGACGCACGACCGTTTTTGAAGATTTCAGAAACGTCGTCGTCAGCATTCAGACGCACGCCACAAGCGCCTTCCATATAGAGGATCGGGGCTACGCGCGCTTTCACGCCTTCGAGACGAGCGATACGGGTCATCAGTGCCTTACGTGCCAGCACCAGACGTTCATCCAGCAGCTTCCAGAAGGTGGCTTCATCGCCTTTTGCCTCCAGAGCAATACGCGGCAGGTTCAGGCTGATCACGCCGAGGTTGTTACGACCATCGTGGATCTGCTCGCCGTTTTCATTTTCCCACACGCCGAGGAAGCTGCGGCAGCCCATCGGGGTTTTAAACGAACCGGTGACTTTCACTACCTGATCGTAGTTCAGGATATCCGGATACATGCGCTTGCTTGCGCACTCCAGCGCCAGCTGTTTGATGTCGTAGTTCGGATCGCCTTTTTTATGGTTCAGGCCATCGCGAATCGCAAACACCAGTTTCGGGAACACCGCAGTTTTACGGTTTTTACCGAGGCCTGCGATACGATTACGCAGGATAGATTCCTGAATCAGGCGCGACTCCCAGCTGGTGCCCAGACCAAAACCAAAGGTTACAAACGGCGTTTGACCGTTGGCGGTATGCAGGGTGTTTACTTCGTACTCCAGCGACTGGAAGGCATCGTAGCACTCTTTGATGGTACGAGAGTTAGCGTAGCCTTCGGCGTCCGGGATGTTCCACTCTTCTGCGGTCTTGCGATGTTTGTTGTAGCTGGCGGTGACAAACGGTGCCAGCACTTCATCGATACGGTTAATGGTGGTGCCGCCATAAATATGGCTGGCGACCTGAGCAATAATCTGCGCAGTTACAGCGGTTGCCGTAGAAATCGACTTCGGCGGTTCAATCTCGGCGTTCCCCATTTTAAAGCCCTGGGTCAGCATGCCTTTCAGGTCGATCAACATGCAGTTGAACATCGGGAAGAACGGCGAGTAATCGAGATCGTGATAGTGAATATCACCACGTTCATGTGCCTGCACCACGTCACGCGGCAGCAGGTGCTGGCGTGCATAGTGTTTAGCCACGATCCCGGCCAGCAGGTCGCGCTGGGTTGGAATCACCTTGCTGTCTTTGTTGGCGTTTTCGTTGAGTAACGAGGAGTTGGTCTGCTCGACCAGACCACGGATCTCCTGGTTCAGGCGACCGCGTTTTTCACGTTCAATGTCGCGATCGTGACGGTACTCGATGTAAGCACGAGCCAGTTGTTTGTATGGACCCGACATCAGCTGGTTTTCAACTGCGGTCTGGATCTCATTGATATCCACCTGGTTGCGGCCCTGCATCTGCTCGCTGACAACCGCGGCAACAGTGGCGCAATAATCGGCATCATCGACTTCCGCTGCTTTAGCTGCACGCAGAATCGCTTCTTTGATGCGCTCTGATTTAAACGGCACTTTGCAGCCGTCTCGTTTCATCACATGCGGTGTCATGATCGCTCCATATTTTTAAGAACAGGTTATCCACAGAAATTGGGAAAGGCGTTTTCCGGTTTTTTTGTTTCGTTTTCCGGTGCTTTCCGCAATCACCATCCGCTTATCCACAACGCCGCACCTTTTTCGTGGGGAGCTGTAGTAGCAATTATAGTCGATTAATACAACATATTGGGTTGGGACGCATTTTAAAGTCTATATATAGTGCTTTGCATCAAGGATGTTTGAACTTTTTTTGATGTAGCTCAAAGTAAAAAGCAGAGCGTACGGATGACGGGCGCTACAGCGATATGTAAATTTTTTAATGAATTTTTTGATTATAAAATCAACAAAAACAACATGCTGACAGGCAAAACCCCGGAATGACCGGCATTACCGGGGCTTAGCGAAGATTTACTTTTGTAACCACCAGACAGCCTCAAAAGGCCGTAAAGTCATGGCGCAGGGTTGTGGTGAGGCTTCTTCGTAGTTATGCATCACAAGCTGCCAGTTGCCGCGCATTTGCCCTGGTTGCCAGGGTTGGATCTCACGGCTAAGGTTGGCAATGACCAACAAGGTTTGCCCCTTCCATTCACGGCGATAGCACCACAATACAGGGCTGTTTGGCAGCAGATCCTGGTAATCGCCCCATGTCAGAACGGCTTCTTGCTTACGCAGTGCGATTAACTTTTGGTAGGTGTAAAACACCGAGGACTCATCGGTCAGCGCGGCTTCTACGTTGATTTCCTGATAGTTATCGCCCAGACCAATCCACGGTTCGCCAGCCGTAAACCCGGCATTATCGCCGTTGCTCCATTGCATGGGTGTGCGACTGTTGTCACGGGATTTACTGGCGAGGATTGCCAATAACTCGTCGGCATCACGCCCATTGTTGCGCTGTTCGGCAAACATATTGAGGCTCTCCACGTCGCGATAGTCAGTAATGCGCGTGAAATGCGGGTTGGTCATGCCAATCTCTTCGCCCTGGTAGATATACGGCGTTCCCTGCATGCCATGCAGCACCATCGCCAGCATTTTTGCCGCAGGCACGCGGTATTCACCTTCATCACCAAAGCGAGAAACAATGCGCGGCTGATCGTGGTTACACCAGAACAAGGCATTCCATGCCACGTTGTGCATTCCTTGTTGCCAGTGGCGGAACAATGTTTTCAACGCCACAAAGTCAGGTTTAGCCAGCGTCCATTTTTCACCACCGGGATAATCGACTTTCAGGTGATGAAAATTAAAGGTCATCGACAATTCACTGCCTGTCAGAGCCGCGTATCGCTGGCAATGCTCAAGGCTGGTGGAGGACATTTCACCTACGGTCATTAACCCGCGTGGCGTAAACACATCGCGGTTCATCTCGTGCAAAAACTCGTGTGCTCGTGGCCCGTCGGTGTAGAAGCGACGCCCGTCGCCATCCTGGTCTTCAGGGTAACGCGGATCTTTGGAGATCAGATTCACCACATCCAGGCGCAACCCGTCGACCCCACGATCGGCCCAGAACTCACAGACTTTTTTCAGCTCTGCGCGTACCGCTGGATTCTCCCAGTTGAGATCCGCCTGTTCTGGTGCAAAGAGATGCAAATAGTACTGTTCGCTTTCTGCATGCCAGTGCCACGCACTACCACCGAATTTTGAACGCCAGTTGTTCGGTGGCGTTTCTGGTTCTCCATCGCGCCAGATATAAAACTGGCGGTAAGGGCTTGCTTTGTTCAGCGCCTCGCGAAACCAGGCATGTTGGGTAGAGGTATGGTTAAACACCATATCGAGAATGATACGAATCCCGCGAGATTTTGCCTGCGTCACCAGTTCGTCAAAATCGTCCAGCGTGCCATAGGTGGGATCAATCGCCGTATAATTCGCTACGTCGTAACCGTTATCGACCTGGGGAGAGACATAAAAGGGGGTTAGCCAGATGGCATCAACGCCCAGTTTATGCAGATAGTCCAGGCGTTGGATAACGCCACGTAAATCGCCGGTGCCGCTACCCGTGGTGTCCTGAAAACTCTTTGGATAAATCTGGTAGATAACGCCGTTTTGCCACCAGTGGGGAAGATGAGTCATTACGTTATTCCTGCAAATGCGAGGGGGCGCAATTGCGCCCCGAAGAAAATTAAACAATGTCCAGCGTGCCCAGGCGGTATTTCCGCTGATAGATAAACGAGGTGAGTACAATCGGGATGATGATGGCGATAGCCATTGCCAGCGCAAACACCTGCCAGTAGCTCGGTTGAATCGAGAGAATTCCCGGCAGGCCGCCTACGCCGATGCCATTCGCCATAACGCCGTTCAGGCCGCATAGCAATCCTGCCAGACCAGAACCAATCATCGCGCACAGCATCGGGAAGCGATATTTCAGGTTGATGCCGTACATAGCAGGCTCAGTGACTCCAAGCCAGGCGGAGATAGCGGCAGGCACGGAGATCTCGCGTTCATTGTGCTTGCGGCTGGAAATGATAATACCTATCACGGCGGAGCCCTGAGCGATATTCGACAGTGCAATCAGCGGCCACACTGGCGTGCCACCCATGCTTTGAATCATCTGCAAATCAATAGCAAGCGTGGTCTGGTGTACGCCGGTGATCACCAGCGGGGCGTACAGGAAGCCAAACAATGCCGCGCCAATCGGAGCAAAGCTGCCGGTCATCAGGTGACGTACCGCAAAGGCAACGCCATCGCCAATCATGCGACCAAACGGACCAATCAGCGCATGGGCGAGGAACACCGCGAGGATCAGCGAACAGACGGGCACCACCACCAGATAGAGGTAATCCGGCACGATGCGCTTAAGACGAGTTTCAATAACGCCCAGCGCCAGCCCGGCTAACAGTGCCGGGATCACCTGCGCCTGATAGCCCACTTTGGCGATGCTGAACATGCCAAAGTCCCACACTTCCGGCAGCTGCTGCCCGAGCAGATAAGCGTTCATCAGCTGTGGAGAAACCAGCGTTACGCCAAGCACGATACCAAGGATCGGCGTGCCGCCCATTTTTTTCACCGCTGACCAGCAAATCCCGACCGGCAGGTAGAAGAAAATCGCTTCACCGATCAACCACAGAAAATCGTAGATCGTTTGCAGGGAAGGGTACATTTGCGCCAGCGTCTGACCGTTGCTCATGGGCAAATCGCCGATCACATTGCGAAAACCGAGGATCAAACCGCCGCTAATCAGCGCGGGCAGCAACGGGAAGAAGATCTCCGCGAAATGAGAGATCAACTGCTCATGCCATTTCATATTCTGCCGGGCGGCTTTTTTTACCTGCTCTTTATCAACCTGCGCCTGTCCGGTTGACGCTATCAGTGCTTGATAGTAATCACCCACGTTGGTGCCAATCACCACCTGAAATTGCCCGGCATTGGTGAAACAGCCTTTCACCATGGGGAGTTGCTCAATTTCTTTCGGTCTGGCATTGGCCGGTTGGTTGAGGACAAAGCGCAGACGAGTAATACAGTGGCTCACCGTCGCAATATTGCCGCGCCCGCCGACCAGTTCAATCAACCGATCGATATCCGTTTGGTTTATTTTGCTCATCATAAAGCCCCATGGCAGATGACATTTTTGGTTGGCTGCAGAATATATTGCGCGGAAAAATTTAAAAACGGGAACGTTCCCGAAACGCAGCGAAGATCACAATTTATCGTTCAGGAAACGATCAGGACAGGGTGGCGGGGATGATGATTTGTTGCGGTTCGCTGCGCCCGGTTACCTGCGCGATCAACTGGCAGGCCGCCTGGCGTCCAGCTTCGGCGTAACCGGGATCTACGGTGACGATCTCCGGATGGAGGAATTTCATTAACGGTGTATTACCGACGCTCGCCAGTTGCAAGGTGTCGATGCGTTGCTCTTGCAGGTATTTACTTGCACCAAGTGCCAGCGTGTCGGTTGCGCACAGTAACGCGGTAGTTTCAGGCGTAATCACTTTTGCTACGTTCTCATAGCCTTGCTTCATAGCAAGGCCTGGCAGAGCGGCAACGGGATGCAGTTTATGCGCTTTGCAGAACGCCAGGTAGGCTTCGTGACGTCGCTTACCGGTCGTCACGTCACTATGCGGCACGCCGAGATAACTGATATTACGATGTCCCTGGTCATACAGCCGTTGCATCAGGATCTTGATTGCCCCTTCGTCGTCATAACAGACCGAAGCAAAGCCTTTTGCGTCACGCGCCAGCAGAACCAGCGATGACTGCCAGTGGGCTAACATTTCTTCTGTTATGCCGGTAAAACCGAACAGCACTACGCCGTCGATATTACGCCGTTTCAGCACCCCCAAATGTTCGGCAACTAATTGCGGGGAAAACTGACTTTCCATCATGATTGGGTCGTAACCTTGTTCATAGAACGCTGGCAGCATGGTTTGAACGGCGAGATTTTCTGACAACGAATCCAGACGGGTAACAATGATGGCGACCACTTTATCGCTTTGACCACGCATAGCGCGCGCAGAGCGGGAAGGGGAAAATCCATGCTGATTCATCACTGCTTCAACACGCTCGCGCGTGCGCTGGCTCACGCCGCTTTCGTTATTCAGCACCCGGGAAACCGTAGATTTCCCCACGCCGCTTAAGCGCGCGATGTCTTTGATGGTCAGCCGATTTTGCATCCTGTTGTCCCGTAACGTGTTGTTTAATTATTTGAGCCTAACTTTACCCGTGCATTCAGCAATGGGTAAAGTCTGGTTTATCGTTGGTTTAGTTGCCTGCAGGTATTATATCGCCATAGATGCTACGAATATTATTGGATTCTCCTTATTATTTGCGGCGCTTTTTTCACTTACCGGAGGTTATATGGAACCTGATCCCACGCCTCTCCCTCGACGGAGATTAAAACTTTTCCGGTAAGCCCGTCTTTTCACGGCGTTACCGGATGCGTAAGGCCGTGACGTTTTAACGTCCCTGCTCAGCTTTATTACCTTCAGGTAAGGCTTCGACACGCCTGAAGACATTTCTGTACTGTTTCAGACAGTGCGGAGGGACTCCTTATGTTTAAAGAAATTTTTACCCGGTTCATTCGCCATTTACCTTCCCGTCTGGTTCATCGCGATCCATTGCCTGGCGCGCAGCAGACAGTGAATACGGCGGTCCCGCCCTCCTTAAGTGCGCATTGCCTGAAAATGGCGGTGATGCCCGAAGAAGAATTGTGGAAAACGTTCGACACCCATCCGGAAGGATTAAATCAGGCGGAAGTGGAATCTGCCCGCGAACAACATGGTGAAAATAAATTACCCGCACAACAACCGTCGCCGTGGTGGGTTCATTTATGGGTCTGCTATCGCAACCCCTTTAATATTTTACTCACCATTCTCGGCGCTATTTCTTACGCCACGGAAGATTTATTTGCCGCGGGTGTTATCGCGCTAATGGTCGCTATTTCTACGTTGCTGAACTTTATTCAGGAAGCACGTTCCACTAAAGCGGCAGATGCCCTGAAAGCGATGGTCAGCAATACCGCGACGGTGCTGCGCGTAATTAACGACAAAGGCGAAAATGGCTGGCTGGAGATCCCGATCGACCAGCTGGTGCCCGGCGATATTATAAAACTGGCGGCAGGGGATATGATCCCGGCAGATTTACGTATCTTGCAGGCGCGGGATCTGTTCGTCGCTCAGGCGTCGTTAACCGGTGAGTCTCTGCCCGTGGAAAAAGCCGCTACCACTCGCCAGCCGGAGCACAGCAATCCGCTGGAGTGCGACACCCTGTGTTTTATGGGCACCACCGTGGTGAGCGGCACGGCACAAGCAATGGTGATTGCTACAGGAGCCAACACCTGGTTTGGTCAACTGGCGGGGCGTGTTAGTGAGCAGGAAAGCGAGCCGAATGCCTTTCAGCAAGGGATCAGCCGCGTCAGTATGCTGCTGATTCGCTTTATGCTGGTGATGGCACCGGTGGTGCTGTTAATCAATGGTTACACCAAAGGCGACTGGTGGGAAGCGGCGCTGTTTGCGCTTTCGGTCGCGGTAGGCCTAACGCCGGAAATGTTGCCGATGATTGTTACCTCGACGCTGGCGCGCGGCGCAGTAAAGCTGTCGAAACAGAAAGTGATCGTCAAACATCTGGATGCTATTCAGAACTTTGGCGCAATGGATATTCTGTGCACTGATAAAACCGGCACCCTGACGCAGGATAAAATTGTGCTGGAGAATCATACCGATATCTCCGGTAAAACTAGCGAACGCGTGCTGCATAGCGCGTGGTTGAACAGTCATTACCAGACCGGGCTTAAAAACCTGCTTGATACCGCGGTGCTCGAAGGTACGGATGAAGAGTCAGCGCGCTCGCTGGCCAGCCGTTGGCAAAAAATTGATGAGATTCCATTTGATTTCGAGCGTCGTCGGATGTCGGTGGTAGTGGCAGAAAATACCGAGCACCATCAGCTGGTTTGCAAAGGTGCATTGCAGGAAATCCTCAATGTGTGTTCGCAGGTGCGTCACAATGGCGAGATTGTACCACTCGATGACATCATGCTGCGTAAGATTAAGCGGGTTACTGATACGCTGAATCGTCAGGGGCTGCGCGTGGTTGCGGTGGCGACGAAATACCTGCCAGCGCGTGAAGGAGATTACCAGCGGGCGGATGAATCCGACCTGATCCTCGAAGGATATATTGCTTTCCTTGATCCGCCAAAAGAGACAACTGCTCCGGCACTGAAGGCATTAAAAGCGAGTGGCATTACCGTAAAAATCCTTACTGGCGACAGTGAGTTAGTTGCAGCGAAAGTGTGCCATGAAGTGGGGCTGGACGCGGGAGAGGTGGTCATTGGTAGTGATATTGAAACGCTATCTGACGACGAACTGGCAAATCTCGCACAGCGCTCCACGCTGTTTGCTCGCCTGACGCCGATGCATAAAGAACGCATTGTGACCTTACTGAAGCGCGAAGGGCATGTGGTTGGCTTTATGGGCGATGGTATAAATGATGCGCCCGCCTTACGTGCTGCGGATATCGGCATTTCTGTGGACGGCGCGGTAGATATTGCCCGTGAAGCGGCTGATATCATCCTGCTGGAAAAAAGCCTGATGGTGCTGGAAGAGGGGGTTATTGAGGGACGTCGCACTTTCGCCAACATGCTGAAATACATCAAAATGACGGCGAGTTCTAACTTCGGTAATGTGTTCAGCGTGCTGGTGGCGAGTGCTTTCTTGCCCTTCCTGCCGATGTTGCCGTTACACTTGCTTATTCAGAACCTGCTGTACGATGTGTCACAGGTGGCGATCCCGTTTGATAACGTCGACGACGAGCAAATTCAAAAGCCGCAGCGTTGGAATCCGGCGGATCTGGGGCGCTTTATGATCTTCTTCGGACCGATCAGCTCGATCTTCGATATTCTGACGTTTTGCCTGATGTGGTGGGTATTCCATGCCAACACGCCGGAAACGCAAACGCTGTTCCAGTCGGGCTGGTTTGTGGTGGGCTTACTGTCGCAAACGCTGATTGTGCATATGATCCGCACCCGTCGTGTACCGTTTATTCAGAGCTGTGCATCGTGGCCGTTAATGATCATGACCGTGATCGTGATGATTGTCGGGATCGCATTGCCGTTTTCACCGCTGGCCAGTTATCTGCAGCTGCAGGCGCTGCCGTTAAGCTATTTCCCGTGGCTGGTTGCGATTCTGGCAGGGTATATGACGTTAACCCAGTTGGTGAAAGGGTTCTATAGCCGTCGTTACGGCTGGCAGTAAAGAATAAACTGGGCATGGTGGCCCGAATTCATATTGCAGACAAAGTGAGCTTTGTTCATGCCGGATGCGGCGTAAACGCCCAATCCGGCCTACAAATTCAATAAATTGCAGGAATCACGTAGGCCTAATAAGCGTAGCGCATCAGGCGATTTTGCGTTTGTCATCAGACTTAATCCGGGCATGATAGCCCGGATTTCCATCAAGATTAGCGACGAACAGCGATCGCTTCGATCTCAATCTTCACGTCTTTCGGCAGACGGGCAACTTCAACGCAAGAACGTGCCGGGAAGGTGGCGTTGTGTTCGGTGAAGAAGGCTTCGTAGGTAGCATTAACGGTTGCGAAGTCGTTCAGATCTTTTACAAACACGGTAGTTTTAACGATGTCGCCCACTTTCAGGCCAGCGGCTTCGACGATCGCTTTTACGTTATCCAGCGACTGACGAGCCTGTGCAGTGACGTCTGCAGGTACTTCGCCCGTTTTCGGATTTACCGGGATCTGACCGGAGGTGATGATCATATTGCCCAGATCAACGCCCTGTACGTAAGGACCGATAGCTGCCGGTGCATTTTCCGTCGCGATAGTTTTGCTCATGATTTCTCCTTTATTACAGCGGTAAAAAGTCTGGCTCATTATAGGGAGCCAGACTTTTATTACCAACCGCAATTAATTGGCCAGCACCACATTATGGGAAAACTCTTTTTCACAATATTTGCATTTGAGCGCGATGTCATTGGCGCGTTTTCGCACGGCAAAGCTGGAAGAAACCGGTTCGGCATGGCTGATACAGTTGCTGTTCGGGCAGACCAGCACATTGTCGATGCGCTCCGGCAGACTGGGGCGCGATTTGCCAACCACTTCATAGTTGTCGATACGGTTAACCGTGGCTTGCGGTGCATACAATGCCAGTTGGTCTACTTGATCTTCACTCAAAAAGGTATTTTCGATTTTGATCAGATCTTTGCGGCCCATCTCGCCAGAAGGCAGGTTCAGACCAATGGTGATGCGCTGATCCGTTTCGGTCAGCTTGAACAAACTCAACAGCTTAAAACCGATCTGGGCGGGGATATGGTCAATTACCGTGCCGCGTTTAATAGCTTCAACCTGCAATTTATTATCGTGTGTCATCTCTATTCCCCCTTACAGTACCAGATCGCGATTCAGAACCAGTGCCAGTAACGCCTGGCGAGCGAAAATCCCGTTTCCTGCCTGCTGGAAGTACCAGGCGTGTGGCGTTTTATCAACATCCGTCGCAATCTCATCAACACGCGGCAGCGGATGCAGCACTTTCATATTGGCTTTGGCGTTGTGAAGATCGCTGGCGCGAAGAACAAACTGCGCTTTCACGTTGGCGTACTCGGACGGGTCCAGACGCTCTTTTTGCACGCGAGTCATGTACAGGATGTCTACTTCCGCCATCACTTCTTCAATAGAGCTGTGCAGACTCCAGGCGATCCCTTTTTCATCGAGCATATCAAGGATGTATTGCGGCATTGCCAGCGCGTCCGGCGCGATGAAGTAAAAACGGTTGCCGTCGAACTTCGCTAACGCCTGAGTCAGGGAGTGAACGGTGCGGCCATATTTCAGGTCACCAACCATTGCGACGTGGAGATTGTCCAGACGTCCCTGGGTTTCCTGAATGGTGAATAAGTCCAGCAAGGTTTGCGTCGGATGTTGGTTGGAGCCATCACCGGCATTCAGTACCGGTACATTGCCAGAAAATTCGGTGGCCAGGCGCGCCGCACCTTCCTGCGGATGACGCATCACTATCGCATCGACGTAAGTGCTGATAACCGAAATGGTATCGGCCAGCGTTTCGCCTTTTTTACCCAGTGATGTATTGGCGCTGTCGGAGAAGCCCACCACGCTGGCACCCAGGCGGTGCATGGAAGTTTCGAAAGAGAGGCGGGTACGGGTAGAGGCTTCGAAGAAACAGCTGGCAATGACTTTGTGCTTCAACAGCTCTGGTTGCGGGTTTGCTTTCAGTTTCGCCGCTGTCGCCAGCACCAGATTAAGGTCATCGCGACTAAGGTCGTTTATGGAAATGATATGTTTCTGATATAGCGGATTAGCCATCTTTTATCTCCTGACGCCTGGGCAAAAAAAAGCCCCTCGATTGAGGGGCTGGGAATGGGTGATCAACGGGAAGAAAAACGGCAGGCCAGCGTCTTTTTTCAGACGCGGTAAGACAAAATGTCGAACACACTGAACCATACATCCTCCCGGCAAATTGTCCGGCATTATACTCATAGCCAGAAGCGGTGCAAGCATTTGATGCAATATTTTGTCAGCGCAAACGGTTTATTTGAATCAAAAGTCAAAATGTATGCATTTTTATTTGCTGTGATTCTGGAGGAGAACTGTCGTTCGGTATCAATAATTGCAGACATTTCCTGCTTTTTTCTTTTTCACTTTCACCCAATCAGATATGCATTTTATTCCATTCATCCGACTTATAGGGCGGAGTGTGAAAACGAACGGCTAACACTATTGCTTACTGCGCAGGGATGCGCGCTATCACTTTAATTTCAAAATCAAAGCCTGCCAGCCAGGTAACACCCACCGCCGTCCAGGTTGGATAAGGTGGGGCGCTAAATATTTCATTTTTCACCGTCATGATGTCTTCAAATTGTTTTTCTGGATCGGTATGAAAGCTCGTAACATCAATGATATCGTCAAAAGTGCATCCCGCAGCTGCCAGGGTCGCATGCAAATTATCAAATGCCAGTCTGACTTGTTGCTGAAAATCGGGTTCTGGTGTTCCGTCCTCTCGACTTCCTACTTGCCCGGAAACAAACAGCAAATCGCCGGAACGAATAGCCGCAGAATAACGATGCTCAGCATACAGTGAATGTCGGCCAGCAGGGAAAACAGCGGTTCTTTCTACCATTTGGTTATCCTCAAGATTTACGACATGAACAGAAGATTTATATTTACCGGGAGCCGCTTTTAGGGAATGACGTTAGTAAACAAAACCCAGACATCATGGATAATGGCTGGGCTTAATTGAGCGTAGTCGGTTATGCGCCAAACGCGCCATCAATGGTATGCATCGCGCCGGTAATAAAACTGGCTTCTGGCCCTGCTAACCATGCGACCATTCCAGCGACCTCTTCCGGTTGCCCATGTCTTTTGATAGCCATAAAACCATGCAACATATCGCGCATTGGCCCGTTGGCGGGATTAGCGTCGGTATCTATTGGCCCTGGCTGGACGACGTTGATGGTGATCCCACACGGTCCAAAATCACGGGCCAGCCCGCGCGCCATGCCTTGCAGGGCAGATTTACTGGCGGCATAAGCAGCCATGCCTGCAACAGGCATACGATCGCCATTCACGGAGCCGATGATTAAGATGCGCCCGCCTTCGGGCATCTGCCGGGCGGCTTCAACAGAGGCATGGTAAGGGGCATGAATATTGATTTTGAAAAGGCGATCAATATCGTCGGCATTTAATTCCAGGGCATTGCCAAAGACGCCAATACCTGCATTTACCACCAGGATATCCAATGCGCCGCTCTTACGAACGACATCAATAACAGCGTCTCTGTCAGCACTATCTGTGAATACTGCTGTCGCTCCAGTCTCATGTGCCAGGCGTTCAGCGGCATCTTTCGACCCCGCATAGGTGAATCGTACATTGGCTCCATCGGTGACGAAACGACGTACGATAGCGGCACCGATTCCACGGCTGCCACCGAGGATGAGAACTGTCTTACCGGTAAAAGCGCCCATAAGGACTCCTTGATTTATTATGTAGCATGCATTACAAAACTGTTTTAACTTTCTGTCAACAAGTTTTGTAATGGTCACTAAAAAACAATCTCGTGTTCCAGGTCGTCCCAGACGTTTCGCTCCTGAGCAGGCAGTCTCTGCGGCAAAAGTGCTTTTTCACCAAAAAGGTTTCGATGCAGTCAGTGTTGCTGAAGTTACTGATTATCTTGGTATTAACCCCCCGAGCCTCTACGCGGCTTTTGGCAGTAAGGCTGGGTTGTTTAGCCGTGTACTCAATGAATATGTCGGTACGGAAGCTATTCCGCTTGCCGATATTCTTCGTGATGATCGTCCGGTAGGCGAGTGCCTGGTTGAGGTATTAAAAGAAGCGGCGCGCAGATATAGCCAAAACGGCGGCTGCGCTGGCTGTATGGTTCTTGAAGGTATTCATAGTCATGATCCACAAGCGCGTGATATTGCCGTTCAATATTATCACGCCGCAGAAACGACCATTTATGACTATATCGCCAGGCGGCATCCACAAAGCGCACAATGTGTGACTGATTTTATGAGTACCGTGATGTCAGGGCTTTCTGCGAAGGCACGGGAGGGGCACTCCATCGAACAACTCTGTGCAACAGCTGCCCTGGCGGGGGAAGCGATAAAAACTCTTCTCAAGGAGTGATGCTGGCCTTGATCCGAAAGGCGGGAACGCGCCTGCCGATAAGTTGTGATAAGACAATAATTCACGCGTTAAGGCTGGCGGAATTGATCATCTTTTCGTATAACGATAGAAATGAAACATTGTTTTAATTAAGGAGTGGAAAAGATGATCATCGGAAATATTCATAATCTTCAGTCGTGGCTACCCCAGGAGTTACGCCAGGCGATTGAGCATATCAAAGCACACGTTACGGCAGAAACGCCCAAGGGCAAGCACGATATCGAAGGCAATCGTCTGTTTTATCTTATCTCGGAAGATATGACCGAGCCGTACGAAGCTCGCCGTGCGGAGTACCATGCCCGCTATCTCGACATTCAGATTGTGTTAAAAGGTCAGGAAGGCATGACCTTCAGCACACAACCTGCAGGTACGCCGGATACCGACTGGTTAGCTGATAAAGACATCGCATTTTTGCCGGAAGGCGTTGATGAGAAAACAGTTATCCTTAATGAAGGTGATTTTGTTGTGTTTTATCCGGGGGAAGTGCATAAACCGCTGTGCGCAGTGGGCGCGCCAGCCCAGGTTCGCAAAGCAGTAGTGAAGATGCTGATGGCGTGATGACTTTTCGCCGTAAATAACTCCAGGTTTACGGCGAGTTTGTGAAAAGAGCGTTTTTTGATATTTTTTTGTGAGTAAAATTTGTAATGCTTAGACGTTCTTATTAACTCAAGGAGTTCGTCATGAGCAAAATATCAGGTTGGAATTTTTCTCAACACATTACATCAGCCGACAATTTTAAACAAAAAAGTGAAGTTTTAAATACCTGGCGTGTTGGAATGAATAATTTTGCCCATAATGCCGAGGGGCAGGATAATACAAGAAATATCCTTGATCCTAAGACATTTTTGGAGTTTTTGGTAAAAATATTTACCCTGGGTTATGTGGATTTTAGCAAACGCTCCAACGAAGCGGGAAGAAATATGATGGCTCATATTGAGTCCTCATCTTATATCAAAAATAATGATGGCAGTGAGATAATGAAGTTTGTTATGAATAATCCTGAAGGGGAACGAGCGGATTTATCTAAGGTGGAAATAGAAATTACACTTTCCACTATCACTACTATGGGGACTCGTCAAGGACATACAGCCATTATATTTCCACAATCTGATTTTTTGAGTTTTCGTTATGAAGGTAAGTCTTTTGAAAGAAAAGATGATAGTTCATTACACCTGATTACTAACAAGGTTCTGGCGTGTTACCAACGCGAAGCTAACAAGGAAATAACGCGTCTATTAAATAATCATCAGAAGTTAAATAATCGTCAGAAGTTAAACAATCTACAGAAGTTAAACAATCTACAGAAGTTAAATAATCTACAGAAGTTAAATAATCTACAGAAGTTAAATAATCTACAGAAGTTAAATAATCTACAGAAGTTAAATAATCCGCAGGAGTTAAATAATCCGCAGGAGCTAAATAATTCGCAGGAGCTAAATAATTCGCAGGAGCTAAATAATTCGCAGGGGTTAAATGATTCGCAGGATTTAAATGATTCTCAGGATTTAAATGATTCTCAGGAGTTAAATAACTCGCAGGAGTTAAATAATTCTCAGGACTTAAATAACTCGCAGGTGAGTTGTAAAGGTTCAGTTGATTCTACGATTACGGATTTATTAGAAAAACCATTAAATAATGCATTATTAGCAATAAGGAACGAACATCTGCTATTAATGCCTCATGTATGTGATGAATCGATTTCATACTTACTGGGCGAAAATGGTATACTTGATGAAATAGATAAGCTCTACGAATATGATCACGGAATTGATAATGACAAAAAAGGTAACAATGAAATTAATGACATCATGATTAACCTGTCTCATATTCTTATTGATTCCTTAGATGATGCAAAGGTTAACCTTACACCGGTCATCCATTCGATGTTGGTGACTTTTTTAGAATTGCCATATAATAATGATGTAAAAATACTGGAATGGTGTTTTAATAAAAGCATGCAATATTTTGATGATTCTGCAAAGATAAAGCATGCATGCTCCGTAATAAATCATATTAATCTTCGCAGCGATCAGTCTAAAATAGCTGAGGCATTATTTTTCAATCTCGATAAAGAACCCTATAAAAATAGCCCTGAATTACAGGGGTTGATTTGGAATAAGTTGGTTGTATATGTCAATGATTTTAATTTAAGTAATCAAGAAAAATCACGCTTAATACTAAGGTTATTTGATGATGTTAAGTTGCTATTTAATGAAGTGCCTGTCAGCATTTTAGTAAATGACATTTTTTTGAAGGTTTTTTTCATGAAACAACCTGATTTTGCTCAGCGGTACTTCTATCAATTACTTAAGAAGTATGAGGGCGAACAGCTGTATCTTAATGAGTTAGGATATGTTTTTGGTGATGAGGAAAAAACAAAAGAAATTGTAAATAAACTTCCGGGTTATGACGTTAAGATTTTTGAAGAAAAGATCGATAATGAATTAAAAATTAGAACAAGAATGATGAAAATCCTCCAGAATGGCAAAATTAATATATATGAATATATTAATAAAGAACAGCTAGAAAAATTAAATCCTCCGGAAAATTTACGTATAACAATAGAAAAATTTGGCTGGAAGAAAAAAACTATCACTGCATAAAATAATGTGATGCCGGGATGTTTTTGTATTTCCCGGCATCTTTATAGCGATATCAATTATTTACTGAGCGTCGCGACCATCACCGCTTTGATAGTATGCATACGGTTTTCCGCCTGATCAAAAACAATGCTGGCGGCAGATTCGAAGACCTCATCAGTCACTTCCATTCCGCCATGTAGGCCAAACTCTTCCGCCATTTTCTTGCCAAGCGTCGTTTGGTCGTCATGAAACGCGGGCAGGCAGTGGAGGAATTTGACCTCCGGGTTACCGGTCAACTGCACCATCTTGCTGTTCACCTGATATTCACGCAGTAATGCAATCCGTTCCGCCCATTTCTCTTTTGCTTCCCCCATCGACACCCACACATCGGTATAGATAAAGTCAGCACCTTCAACTCCCTTCGCGACATCTTCCGTCAGCGTAATATTCCCACCATTTTGCTGTGCCAGGGCGCGGCATTCCGTAACCAGCGCAGCTTCCGGCCAGCATGCCTGCGGCGCGACCAGACGCAAATCCAGACCGGTAAGCGCCGCAGCTTCGAGCATCGAATTGCCCATATTGTTACGCGCGTCACCTGCATAAACCAGCGTCATTTCGTTGAACGCTTTGCCGGGCAAATGCTCCTGCATGGTGAGGAGATCCGCCAGAAGCTGCGTGGGGTGAAACTCATTGGTCAGGCCGTTCCATACCGGCACGCCAGCGTATTCCGCCAGTGTTTCGACAATCTCCTGACCATAGCCGCGATACTGAATACCGTCATACATGCGACCAAGCACGCGGGCAGTGTCTTTAATCGACTCTTTATGACCAATCTGGCTGCCGCTTGGGCCGAGATAAGTAACGCGAGCACCCTGGTCATATGCGGCAACTTCGAAAGAGCATCGGGTACGAGTCGAGTCTTTTTCGAAGATGAGCGCGATGTTTTTACCAGTGAGTTTGGCTTCTTCTTTACCGCTTTTCTTATCGGCTTTCAGCTTCGCGGCTAACTGCAGCAGGCTGTTGAGTTCAGCTGGCGTGAAATCGAGTAATTTCAGGAAATGCTTATGATAAAACCCGGACATAGATCCCTCCTGTGGCTAACGCCTCAATGAATTAAAATTCAATTTATATGGATGATTATTCATTTGCAAGTCTAAAGCATAAATCTTTGTCACAAAGGTGGAGGCAATGTCAGTGGTGTGTGACAATAAGAGTATCGGCAGGACATTAAGAGGAATGAGCCATGGCAAACCCGGAACAACTGGAAGAACAGCGTGAAGAAACACGTTTGATTATTGAAGAATTACTGGAAGATGGCAGCGATCCGGACGCGCTGTACACCATCGAACACCATCTTTCCGCAGACGATCTGGAAACACTGGAAAAAGCAGCAGTTGAAGCGTTTAAACTCGGTTACGAAGTGACCGATCCAGAAGAGCTGGAAGTTGAAGATGGTGACATCGTGATTTGCTGCGACATCCTCAGCGAGTGCGCGTTGAATGCCGATCTGATCGATGCCCAGGTTGAACAACTGATGACGCTGGCAGAGAAATTTGACGTTGAGTACGACGGTTGGGGCACTTACTTTGAAGATCCTAACGGCGAAGATGGCGACGATGAAGATTTTGTCGATGAAGACGATGACGGAGTTCGCCACTAATTAAGCGTTGCGCATCAGGCCCAGGTAGTTCCTGCAACCTGGTGAATTTGTTGCCCGGATAAGGCATTCATGTCACATCCGGCATAAACAAAACGTACGTTGTTAATGTTCGAATGCCCGCGAGTTGAACACGCGGGCATTTTTTTAGAGTTCGCGCAACATCCGCACTTCACAATCGACATGGCCCGTGCAGCCAAGCGCATAGTCGATATGCTCAAAGCCCAAATGCTCATAAAGCGCAATGGCTTCCTTTAAAAAAGCGGTCGTTTCCAGATAGCAGCGTTTGAAACCCATCTCTCGCGCCTGCTCCATCGCCATTAAGGCCAGTTTTTTTGCCAGCCCTTTGCCGCGGATAGCCGGAAGAAAATACATCTTTTGCAGTTCGCAAATATCCGACTCACTCCCGGTTAATGGCGCTATCCCACCGCCGCCGACCACTTCACCCTCGTACTCAACGACCCAATATGCATGGCCAGGCTGACTATACACTTGATACAGCTCGTCAAGATTCGGATCGGCGACGGTGTAGCCTTTATCAGCGGTAAGACCGTATTCGGCGGATACCTGACGAATGACGCGGGCGATAGCAGGATTATCCTGCAGCGTCAGGCGACGCATTACAGGTGTTGCGGCGCAATGTTATTCATAGTTTAACCCAATAAAAATAAAGTAATTATACATTTGTTTAATACCACTCTCTTCTTACGTGCGCAAGCGACTTATAAGTAATAAAGTTTTTGCCAGCCTATTACTGATAAGAGTATTGTAACGTGGCAGAACATTTTACTGTCTGTATATATAAGTTATATCAATGGATTTTTTAATTCAGGGAATTTTTATGGCTCAAGTTATTAATGAAATGGATGTTCCGTCCCATTCGTTTGTTTTTCATGGTACAGGTGAGAGATATTTTCTTATTTGTGTGGTGAATGTGTTGTTAACGATTATAACGCTAGGTATCTATTTACCATGGGCATTAATGAAATGTAAGCGTTATCTTTATGCTAATATGGAAGTTAACGGACAACGATTTTCTTATGGAATAACCGGTGGGAATGTTTTTGTTAGTTGTCTTATTTTTGTTTTTTTCTATTTCGCAATCTTAATGACAGTGTCAGCAGATATGCCGCTTGTTGGTTGTGTTTTGACTTTGTTACTGTTGGTTTTGCTTATATTTATGGCAGCAAAAGGACTGCGTCATCAGGCCTTAATGACCAGTCTCAACGGCGTAAGATTTAGTTTTAATTGCTCTATGAAAGGGTTCTGGTGGGTGACCTTTTTCTTGCCGATTTTAATGGCCGTTGGGATGGGGACTGTTTTCTTTATCTCGACAAAGATGCTACATGCCAATAGTTCAAGTAGTGTTATTATATCTATGGTTCTGATGGCAATAGTTGGTATTGTTTCCATTGGTATTTTTAATGGTACTTTATATAGTCTGGTAATGAGTTTTCTCTGGAGCAATACCAGTTTCGGTATCCATCGTTTCAAGGTGAAATTAGATACTACGTATTGTATAAAATATGCCATTCTCGCATTTTTAGCTTTATTGCCTTTTCTCGCTGTTGCTGGTTATATTATCTTCGATCAAATATTAAATGCGTATGATAGTTCTGTATATGCAAATGATGACATTGAGAATTTACAGCAATTTATGGAAATGCAACGTAAAATGATAATCGCGCAGTTAATCTATTATTTTGGGATTGCTGTTAGCACCAGTTATTTAACGGTGTCGTTGCGAAACCATTTTATGAGCAACCTGTCACTGAATGATGGGCGTATTCGTTTTCGCTCAACTTTAACGTACCACGGTATGCTTTATCGCATGTGTGCGTTGGTGGTGATATCCGGGATTACGGGCGGTCTGGCTTATCCACTGCTGAAAATATGGATGATTGACTGGCAGGCAAAAAATACGTATTTGCTGGGCGATTTGGATGACCTTCCTTTAATCAATAAAGAAGAACAACCAGATAAAGGCTTCTTAGCCAGTATTTCACGGGGAATTATGCCTTCTTTACCATTTCTGTAAGAGATAAAAAAGGCCGGAGCATGCTCCGGCCTTCGTTTTCATCACTGTGTTTTGATTACAGCGCGGCGATAACAGCCTGCTGTTCAATCAGCTTCGCTTTCGCTTCTGCATAACCTTCCAGCTTCTCACGCTCTTTCGCGATAACCGCTTCCGGTGCGCGGGCGACAAAGCCTTCATTTGCCAGCTTGTTCTCGATGCGGCTGATTTCACCTTCGATCTTCGCCACTTCTTTCGCCAGGCGCGCCAGCTCATCTTCTTTGTTGATGAGGCCAGCCATCGGGATCAGCAGCTCTGCGCCGTCGATGATCTTGGTAACGGAAACCGGACCTTTGTCATCGGCAGGCAGCACGGTGATGCTTTCCAGACGCGCCAGCGTTTGCAGGAAGCCACGGTTTTCGTTCACTCGACGTTCTGCATCCGCGCTGCAACCACGCAGCAGCAGTTCCAGCGGTTTGCCCGGCGCGATGTTCATTTCTGCACGGATGTTACGTACAGCAACGATCGCCTGTTTCAGCCACTCGGTGTCGGCCAGTGCCGCTTCATCCACCTGAGACGCATCGTACTGCGGGAACGGCTGCAGCATGATGGTGTCGGCAGTGATACCACAAAGTACTTTCACACGCTGCCAGATGGTTTCGGTGATGAACGGAATGATCGGATGCGCGAGGCGCAGCAGACCTTCCAGTACAGTCACCAGCGTATGGCGAGTACCGCGCAGTTCTGCTTCGGTGCCACCGTTCATTACCGGCTTGGTCAGCTCGAGATACCAGTCACAGAACTGGTTCCAGGTGAATTCATACAGAATGCCTGCGGCGATATCGAAGCGGAAGCTGTCCAGCGCTTCGCGGTACGCTTTGATGGTCTGGTTGAACTCCGCCAGAATCCAGCGATCCGCCAGCGACAGCGTCATTTCGCCGCCGTTGAAGCCGCAATCCTGACCTTCTGTGTTCATCAGCACAAAGCGGCTGGCGTTCCACAGCTTGTTACAGAAGTTACGGTAACCTTCCAGGCGCTTCATATCCCAGTTGATGTCACGACCGGTAGACGCCAGCGCCGCCAGGGTGAAGCGCAGGGCATCGGTGCCGTGCGGTTCAATGCCGTTCGGGAACTGTTTCTCGGTGCGCTTACGGATTTTGTCCGCCAGCTGCGGCTGCATCATATTGCCGGTACGTTTTTCCAGCAGTTCTGGCAGCGAAATACCGTCAACCATATCCAGCGGGTCGATAACGTTACCCTTGGATTTGGACATTTTCTGGCCTTCGTCGTCACGAATCAGACCGGTCATGTAAACAGTGTGGAACGGCACCTGCGGTTTGCCATTTTCATCTTTGATGAAGTGCATGGTCATCATGATCATGCGGGCAATCCAGAAGAAGATGATGTCGAAACCAGATACCATCACGCTGGTTGGGTGGAACTGACGCAGGGCGTCGGTATTTTCCGGCCAGCCAAGGGTAGAGAAGGTCCACAGCGCAGAAGAGAACCAGGTGTCGAGAACGTCTTCGTCCTGACGCAGGACAACATCAGCACCGAGGTTATTTTCTTTACGCACTTCGTCTTCGTTGCGGCCAACATAAACGTTACCCGCTTCGTCATACCATGCCGGGATACGGTGACCCCACCACAACTGACGAGAGATACACCAGTCCTGAATATCGCGCATCCAGGAGAAGTACATGTTTTCGTACTGCTTCGGTACGAACTGAATGTCGCCGTTCTCAACCGCTTCAACCGCCGGTTTCGCCAGGACATCGGCACGCACGTACCACTGGTCGGTCAGCATCGGTTCGATAACTACGCCGCCACGGTCGCCGTAAGGAACGGTCAGGTCGTGCGGTTTAATTTCTTCCAGCAGGCCGAGTGCGTCAACCGCAGCAACGACCGCTTTACGTGCAGCAAAACGCTCCAGTTTCTGGAATTCTGCCGGGATCTCGCTGGAATAAACGTCAGATTCGTTACCTTTGGTATCGAACACCTGGGCGCTTTCACGGATATCGCCGTCAAAGGTAAGGATGTTGATCATCGGCAGGGCGTGACGTTTACCGACTTCATAGTCGTTAAAGTCGTGCGCCGGGGTGATCTTCACGCAGCCGGTGCCTTTTTCCATGTCGGCGTGTTCGTCGCCAACGATCGGAATACGACGGTTAACCAGCGGTAGAATGACATATTTGCCAATCAGATCTTTGTAACGCGGATCTTCTGGGTTAACGGCCACGCCGGTATCGCCCAGCAGGGTTTCCGGACGGGTAGTCGCAACCACCAGATAATCTTTACCATCTGCGGTTTTCGCGCCGTCAGCCAGCGGATAGCGGATGTGCCACATCGAACCTTTCGATTCGCGGTTTTCCACTTCCAGGTCAGAGATAGCGGTGCGCAGTTTCGGGTCCCAGTTTACCAGGCGCTTGCCACGGTAAATCAGGTCTTCTTTATACAGACGAACGAAAACTTCTTTCACCGCATTGGACAGACCTTCGTCCATGGTGAAGCGTTCACGCTCCCAGTCGACGGAGTTGCCGAGACGGCGCATCTGACGGGTAATGGTGCCGCCGGATTCCGCTTTCCATTCCCAGATTTTGTCGATGAAAGCTTCGCGGCCGTAGTCGTGACGGGTTTTACCTTCTTCTGCGGCAATCTTGCGCTCAACGACCATCTGGGTAGCGATCCCGGCGTGGTCAGTACCGACCTGCCACAGGGTGTTTTTGCCCTGCATGCGCTGATAGCGGATCATGGTATCCATGATGGTTTGCTGGAAGGCGTGACCCATATGCAAACTGCCGGTGACGTTCGGCGGCGGGATCATGATGCAGAAACTTTCCTGGCTTTCATCGCCATTAGGCTTAAAGTAGCCCTGCTTTTCCCAGTGCTCGTAAAGCGGCTGTTCGATATCTTGTGGGTTATATGTCTTTTCCATTATTTCCAGGTTGCCGTATTCAGGTTGAAACCAGCCACGCGGTAGGCTTTATAGCGTTCGCGCGCCAGTTGTTTCAGAGAATCTTCATAAGGAACGAAGTCTACCACTTCTGTGAAAGCGGTGGCAAAATCTGCAAAGCTTGTTCGCAGACTAATCAATATATCGCGCGGGCTGCTGCTACGCTTTTGCGGCCAGGCGATCTCCACCGGCGCACCGCCGCGCGGTCCTTCTCCCGCTAAATTATGCGGAACAAAGCTTTCTGCCGGACGCGCCCACAGGGCTTCATCCAGCCGGTAAGCCTGCTTTTCATCTTCACAGGCGATGAGCACGCGCTTACCGCTGCGCCAACGTTCTGCGGCAATTTCACACACCAACTGCTCAACGGCGCTTAAGCCATCGACGGTGGTGTCATTGTCCAGAAGGTAGAACGTTGCGTTTTTCATATATGGGGCTTCTTGTGGTGGATTTAAATGCGCATCAGATATACACCGCAGCGCCTGATGCGACGCTGCCGCGTCTTATCAGGCCTACGAATTCGGGCAGTGTGTAGGTCAGATAAGGCGTTTACGCCGCATCCGACAATAACAGCCTTGCCTGATGCGACGCTGCCGCGTCTTATCAGGCCTACAAGTTAAGTGCTGTGTGTAGGTCGGATAAGGCGTTCACGCCGCATCCGACAATAACAACTTTGCCTGATGCAATTACTCTTCGCCGTTAAACCCAGCGCGGTTTAACAGGAACTGTGCCAGCAACGCTACCGGGCGACCGGTTGCGCCTTTTGCTTTACCAGAACGCCAGGCGGTACCGGCGATATCCAGGTGCGCCCAGTTGTACTTACGGGTAAAGCGCGACAGGAAGCAACCTGCGGTAATCGCCCCACCAGGACGACCGCCAATGTTCGCCATATCGGCAAAATTGGACTCCAGCTGTTCCTGATACTCATCACCCAGCGGTAAACGCCATGCGCGGTCACCGGATTGTTCAGACGCCGCAATCAGCTCATGGGCCAGCGGATTGTGGTTCGCCATCAGACCGGTAATGTGATGGCCCAGCGCGATCACGCAGGCACCGGTCAGCGTCGCCACGTCAATCACCGCTTCCGGCTCAAAACGCTCAACGTAAGTTAACACGTCGCATAGTACCAGACGGCCTTCGGCGTCGGTATTCAGCACTTCTACGGTTTGGCCGGACATGGTGGTTAACACATCACCCGGACGATAGGCACGCCCACCAGGCATGTTTTCGCAACCTGCCAGCACGCCGATAACGTTAATCGGCAGTTGCAGCTCTGCGACCATACGCATCACGCCGTAAACCGCCGCCGCGCCGCACATATCGTACTTCATCTCATCCATGCCTTCTGAAGGCTTGATGGAGATACCGCCGGAGTCGAAGGTTAAACCTTTACCCACCAGCACGATTGGGCGTGCATCTTCCGACGCGTTGCCTTTGTACTCAATCACCGACATCAGCGATTCGTTCTGCGAACCCTGACCGACCGCCAGATAAGAATGCATCCCCAGCTCTTTCATCTGCTGTTCGCCGATAACGCGGGTGATGACATTCTTGCTGTAGCTGTCAGCCAGCTGGCGCGCCTGAGAGGCGAGATAAGCGGCGTTACAGATATTCGGCGGCATATTACCGAGATCTTTCGCTGCTTTTATCCCGGCGGCAATCGCCAGACCGTGCTGGATCGCGCGCTCACCGCTGGTCAGTTCACGGCGGGTCGGCACGTTGAACACCATTTTACGCAGCGGACGACGCGGTTCGCTCTTGTTCGTTTTCAGCTGATCGAAACTGTAGAGCGTCTCTTTTGCAGTCTCGACAGCCTGACGCACTTTCCAGTAGTTGTTACGGCCTTTAACGTGCAGTTCAGTCAGAAAGCAGACCGCTTCCATTGAGCCAGTATCATTCAGCGTATTAATGGTTTTCTGAATAACCTGCTTGTACTGACGCTCATCCAGCTCACGTTCTTTGCCGCAACCAATAAGGAGAATTCGCTCGGAAAGTACATTTGGCACATGGTGCAGCAACAGTGTCTGCCCCGGTTTTCCTTCCAGTTCACCCCGACGTAGCAGGGCGCTGATGTACCCATCGCTGATTTTATCGAGCTGTTCTGCAATCGGAGAAAGGCGACGTGGTTCGAAGACGCCCACGACGATGCAGGCACTCCGCTGTTTCTCCGGGCTACCGCTTTTTACACTAAACTCCATGCACTACGCTCCTGAATCTTAAAGACAACGGCGGTGGCTACAGATAGAATTGCAAGCTTTCGTAACTCATGTCCGCTGTTGCGATGACTTCGTGTTAATCTTAACGTTATTACGGCATTGGCACGTCAGAACAAAATCTGAGAGGTGAATCCGTTGAGTATAATTATCTTAGCGACGATTTCGACGACTCAAGAGAATAAATGACGTTTAAGCCATGAAACAAGCTAAAATCCTGCAAAAGACGAGTTTTTACGGGCGTATTTAAAGTGATAATCATAAGATATCTGGTGCGGGAGACGCTCAAAAGCCAGCTGGCGATACTCTTCATCTTGCTTTTGATCTTCTTCTGTCAAAAGTTAGTGAGGATCCTCGGCGCAGCGGTTGACGGCGATATTCCGGCGAATCTGGTGCTCTCCCTTCTCGGGTTGGGCGTGCCGGAAATGGCGCAGCTTATCCTGCCATTAAGCCTGTTCCTCGGGCTGCTGATGACGCTGGGCAAACTGTATACCGAAAGTGAAATTACGGTAATGCATGCCTGCGGCCTGAGCAAAGCGGTTCTGGTGAAAGCGGCAATGATCCTTGCGGTATTCACGGCAATCGTCGCGGCGGTTAACGTGATGTGGGCGGGACCGTGGTCATCGCGTCATCAGGATGAAGTGTTAGCAGAAGCGAAAGCGAACCCTGGCATGGCGGCGCTGGCGCAAGGGCAATTCCAGCAAGCGACTAATGGCAGCTCGGTGCTGTTCATCGAAAGCGTTGACGGCAGCGATTTCAAAGATGTGTTCCTCGCGCAAATTCGACCAAAAGGTAATGCACGTCCTTCTGTGGTGGTGGCCGATTCCGGACATTTAACCCAGCTGCGCGACGGCTCCCAGGTCGTCACTCTCAACCAGGGAACGCGCTTCGAAGGCACTGCACTGTTACGTGATTTCCGCATTACGGATTTCCAGGATTATCAGGCGATCATTGGTCACCAGGCGGTGGCGCTCGACCCGAACGATACCGACCAGATGGACATGCGCACATTGTGGAACACTGACACCGATCGTGCTCGCGCAGAACTGAACTGGCGTATCACGTTGGTGTTCACCGTGTTTATGATGGCACTTATGGTCGTACCGCTGAGCGTGGTTAACCCGCGTCAGGGGCGCGTACTATCGATGCTGCCTGCCATGCTGCTGTATCTGTTGTTCTTCCTGATCCAGACCTCCCTGAAATCGAACGGCGGTAAAGGTAAGCTGGACCCGACGCTGTGGATGTGGACCGTTAACCTGATTTATCTGGCTTTGGCGATTGTTCTCAACCTTTGGGACACCGTGCCGGTCCGCCGCCTGCGCGCCAGTTTTTCGCGTAAAGGAGCGGTGTGATGCAACCTTTTGGCGTACTTGACCGCTATATCGGTAAAACTATTTTTACCACCATCATGATGACGCTGTTCATGCTGGTGTCGCTGTCGGGCATTATCAAGTTTGTCGATCAGCTGAAAAAAGCCGGGCAGGGGAGTTACGACGCGTTAGGCGCAGGAATGTATACCTTGCTGAGCGTGCCGAAAGATGTGCAAATCTTCTTCCCGATGGCGGCTCTGCTTGGGGCGTTGCTTGGTCTTGGGATGCTGGCGCAGCGCAGCGAACTGGTGGTGATGCAGGCTTCTGGTTTTACCCGTATGCAGGTGGCGCTGTCGGTGATGAAAACCGCCATTCCGCTGGTCTTGCTGACGATGGCGATTGGCGAATGGGTCGCGCCGCAGGGCGAACAGATGGCGCGTAACTACCGTGCGCAGGCGATGTACGGCGGCTCGTTGCTCTCTACTCAGCAAGGCTTATGGGCGAAAGATGGCAACAACTTCGTCTACATTGAGCGGGTTAAAGGTGACGAAGAGTTAGGTGGCATCAGTATTTATGCCTTTAACGAGAATCGTCGTCTGCAATCCGTACGCTATGCCGCTACCGCGAAGTTTGACCCGGAACATAAAGTCTGGCGTCTGTCGCAGGTTGATGAATCTGATCTGACCAATCCGAAACAGATCACCGGTTCGCAGACGGTGAGCGGCACCTGGAAAACCAACCTCACGCCAGACAAACTGGGCGTGGTGGCGCTGGACCCGGATGCACTCTCCATCAGTGGTTTGCACAACTATGTGAAGTATCTGAAGTCGAGCGGTCAGGATGCCGGACGTTATCAGCTCAACATGTGGAGCAAAATCTTCCAGCCGCTATCCGTGGCGGTGATGATGCTGATGGCGCTGTCGTTTATCTTTGGCCCACTGCGTAGCGTACCGATGGGCGTGCGTGTGGTCACCGGTATCAGCTTCGGTTTTGTCTTCTACGTACTGGACCAGATCTTCGGCCCGCTGACGTTGGTTTACGGCATCCCGCCGATTATCGGCGCGTTGCTGCCAAGCGCCAGCTTCTTCTTAATCAGCCTGTGGCTGTTAATGAGAAAATCGTAACCTGATGAACGAATAAAGGGAGCGAAAGCTCCCTTTATTATTGTTAGCAAAGTGTGCTTCGTTCATGCCTGAAAAATCATGAAAATTCAATATATTGCAGTAGTGTAGGCATGATAAAGCGCGCCAGCGTCGCATCAGGCAAAGACAAATCGCACCTGACTTACCTTTTTCTCCCCCCCAGCAAACTCCCCAACATCCCACGCACAATCTGATTCGTCACCTGGCGGGCGGCGCTTTTCGCCATTGTTTGCACCACACCATCTTTCTTCCCGCCGCGTGGTCCGGTAGTGCCAAACAAAATATCCTTCAATCCACCGAGAATACCGTCATCCACCGCCACCTCTTTCCCTTTCGCGGGAGGATTATTTTGCTGCTCGGTACTGGCCTGAAAGCCTTTTTGCAACATCTCATAGGCGGATTCCCGGTCCACGTCATCCTCGTACTTACCATACACTGGAGAGTGATTAATCAAGCCATTACGCTCATCTTCCGTCACCGGCCCCATTCGTGAACAGGGGGCAATCACCATCGCCCGTTCCACCACTGAAGGGCTTCCTTTCGCATCGAGAAACGAGATTAACGCCTCGCCGGTCCCCAGTTCCTGGATTGCCTTTTCGGTATCAAACGCCGGATTGGCCCGCATGGTTTGCGCCGCAGCTTTTACTGCTTTCTGATCTTTGGGCGTAAAAGCCCGTAAAGCGTGTTGAACGCGATTACCTAGCTGCCCGAGCACATTATCCGGAATATCTGACGGGTTTTGCGAAACGAACCAGACGCCCACGCCTTTTGAGCGAATAAGCCTTATCACCTGCTCAATCTTATCCAGTAGTACCTGTGGCGCATCGTTAAACAGCAGATGTGCTTCGTCGAAGAAAAACACCAGTTTAGGTTTCTCCAGATCGCCCGCTTCAGGCAATTGTTCATACAATTCTGAAAGCATCCACAGCAGGCTGGCGGCGTACAGTTTCGGCATCTGATAAAGCTTCTCGGCGCTGAGGATATTGATAACGCCTTTACCGTTGGTATCGGTACGCATCCAGTCTTTGATATCCAGCATCGGCTCACCAAAGAAGTGTGCTGCGCCTTGCTGTTCCAGCGATAACAGCCCGCGCTGGATGGCACCAACCGATGCGCTACTGATATTACCGTACTGATTCTGGAAGGATTTGGCGTTATCGCCGATGTACTGGGTAATCGCCCGCAAATCTTTAAAGTCGAGCAGCAACAATCCCTGATCGTCCGCAATGCGGAAGATAATATTCAGCACGCCAGATTGCACATCGTTGAGATTCAACAGTCGCGCCAGCAACAGAGGCCCCAAATCCGAAACCGTCGCCCGCACTGGGTGGCCTTTCTCGCCAAAGATATCCCACACCACCACCGGATTAGCATGAGGTTGCCAGTCATTTACGCCGATATTTTTAAGCCTTGCGAGCAGTTTTTCCGAAGATGTACCTTCCTCCGCAACTCCCGTTAAATCACCTTTCACATCGGCCATAAACACCGGAACACCGATTTCCGACAATGACTCCGCCAGCTTTTGCAGCGTAACGGTTTTACCCGTCCCCGTTGCGCCAGTAATCAGCCCGTGACGATTCGCCATTCCCGGCAATAAAAACAGTTCTGTGTCCGACGTGCGGGCAATTAACAGGGGTTCGCTCATGAGATATCCTCCAGTTTCCTGCCTGGAGTATAGGCAACGGCTGCGCACTCTTCACCGCTAAATTCAGCAGATTGCGAGACGCCTTCCAAAGAGATTTAAACGCCGGGCGACAGGCACCCGGCAAAGGGATCAGAAGTCGGCTTTCAGAACCACGCGGTAGCGCGCTTTACCATCGCGTACATGCTGGATAGCGTCGTTAATTTTCGACATCGGGAACAGTTCGGTAGTCGGCGCAACCTTGCTGCGGGCGGCAAAGCGCATCAGCTTACGCAGCTCATAAGGCGTACCGGTTGCCGAACCTGAGACACTGCGATCGCCCGCAATTAACGTAAAGGCCGGAACAGACAGCGGCGTGAGAACCGCACCGACGGTGTGGAAATTACCGCCATACGTCAGCGCCTCAAAATAAGGCTGCCAGTCGAGGCTGACGTTGACGGTGTTGATAATGAGATCGAACTGCCCTGCCAGGGCACTCAGTGCCTGCGGATCGCGGCTATTCACCACTTTATCGGCACCCATCGCCAGCACTTCCTGCTCTTTCGCCGGATTCGAACTAAAGGCTGTCACCTCGCATCCCATTGCGTGCAGAAGTTTTATAGCGATATGCCCCAGCCCGCCAATACCAATTACCCCAACGCGGCTGGTGGCAGTGATATGGTGCATCAACAGTGGTTTAAAGACCGTGATACCGCCGCACAACAGCGGCCCGGCAGACTCGATATCAATATTTTCTGGCAGCGGAATCACCCATTGCCAGTCCGCACGCAACTTCTCGGCAAAACCGCCGCGATTCATAATTGTTGGCACCGCACCTTGCTCGCAGTTGATCTGATTACCGCTAATACAGGCATCGCAATGCCCGCAGCTGCGTGCCGTCCAGCCAATCCCGACACGCTGACCGACCTGCAAACCTTTATCCTGCGCGGCGCTCCCGAGCGCCACCACGCGCCCAATCACCTCATGCCCGGCAACCAGCGGATATTGTGAAAATCCCCATTCGTTGTCGATCATCGACAGATCGGAATGGCAGATCCCGCAGTAATCCACCTGCACTTCAACATCTTGTGGCTTCAATTCACCGGGATCGTACTCATAAAGTTCCAGTTCGCCGCCCGCTTCTTTTGCGGCATAGCTTTTTATCATCGACATTTTTTAGTCCTTCTCTGGTGTTGTCTGGGAAGTGTAGAGCATGGCAGGGCGGGGTGCCTGGAGTGTGACAAAGGTTACACATCGCTGTATGCAATGCTGAAAATTTCAGCACTTAGCGAGGTGCGAGCAAGCTGGCGCTTGCATGGTGGCGTGCGACAGGTATAATCCACAACGTTTTCCGCATACCTCTTCAGTGCCGAAGTGGCGAAATCGGTAGACGCAGTTGATTCAAAATCAACCGTAGAAATACGTGCCGGTTCGAGTCCGGCCTTCGGCACCAAAAGTATGTAAATAGACCTCAACTGAGGTCTTTTTTTATGCCTGAAATCCAGCAGTTACCTACCTTTTTCGCTATATTAACTCTCTCAAGGTCAACCGATATCAACGTACATCTACCAACACATGTTGGTACAGATGATGGTATTTCCGGTTCGATAATGCTTGTACCAACAGGGAGGGGATAAGCATGGCGTTAACAGATATCAAGGTCAGAACAGCCAGGCCAACGGATAAGCAGTACAAACTGACCGATGGCAGCGGTATGCACCTGCTTGTTCCTTTTAATGGTTCTGAGTATTAGCGTTTGCAGTACCGTTTTGCAGGTAAGCAGATCAGTTTAGTAAATGATTTTTTCAGATATAATCTGGTGATAATTTACTCTGCAAAAACAGGACGTAATATTGAATAGCTCTGAAGACGATTTGCTTGAAGTGGCGTGGTATTTGTCGAAGTATGGTAACTCTCAACCACCCGCAGGACTGGGTGTTCAGAAATGGAAAGAGGCTTTTGCCTTGTTTTATCCTCGATTTGGAGCGGGCAAAACTGCCAGCGAGTTTCACAATAGTCTGAAAAATAGTCGTGACCGTTTTGATTCCTGGCTTAGTGATGTGCGTGTCGGTTGGCGTGACGAGCAGGGTGCTCCTGCTGCGCTTTCTCATTCAGCGCAGCGTGTTCATCAGCGATTGAGTGTGCTTTCTGATAGTGCAATTGAGCAGCGCGTTCTTTCGTTAATATCGACTGATAGAGATGAACAGGCACAACGTGACTGTCTTGCTATTCAGCAGGATAAAAGTATTGAAGATACCGTACGCGAGCAGCTGATTGCGGCACGGCTGGGGCAAGGTACCTTTCGGAAAAATTGTCTCATGTTGTATCCGGCATGCCCTGTTACGGGAACGACTTTTGCACCTTTACTGCGTGCCAGCCATATAAAGCCGTGGGCTGCCTGCGAGAATGGAAATGAACGTCTTGATCCTTTTAATGGAATTATATTGGCTGCGCATATTGATATTCTATTCGATCAGGGATGGATTTCGTTTGAGAACGATGGGCATTTATTAATTAGTAAGGAGCTGGATATTAGCGTTAAAGAGCAATGTTTGTTGCCGGAGAAAATAAAGGCGTTTTCTGTTGAATCGTATTGTTATCTGGAGTGGCATCGGGAGAATTTACTGAGATAGTAAAGTTTTGACGAGAATGCCTTTGATATAGGATGTCATGATTCGTTTGGTAAGGGGAAAGGTACAAAATGAAGATGGTGAAAATATATTCAACAGGAAGTTGTGATGCTGCAACACGTGAAGGTTCGGCGGAAGTTGTGCTGGAATGTGAAGGGAAAATAAAATATCTGACCTTCTCCTACAGTAATACGACCGCAAATAGATGCATTCTCCAGGGCTTAATTGATGGTGTGAATTATTTGAAGAAACCCTGTAACGTTGAATTAATCAGTTCATGTGAGCTCGGTGTGAAGAAAGCACAGAAAGGAAAGGGAGTTAATGTAGATTTGCACAAGGAATTATGTGGAATCTTGATAAAGAAAGAATGTGAATATTCTTTTTCTGTCATGCATGGTGAAGGCGACATTTTGAATGCTTTTATTCGCAAGCATCGGACAAAACAATAGCTGGCGCACCTACATACAGAACCATCTTCGACAGTGATATTTTCTGGACTTACAGACTCCAATATTGCACTGAACGCTGTCCAGTAGAGCTCACGGGCTTTCGGGGCGTGCTGCGCAGCCGGTAATCCTTTGCTGCTTCGGTTATAAAGCTTTTATGTGCCATGCAGCATGATATGGTCGTTTTCTGAACTCCGTATAACCTGAGTATTTGTATCGAAGCGTGAACAAAACATTGCAGCCAGCCTTTCAACGTGGACAATAGTTATCCATACGGTGATTTTATATTCGATAAATCAATGGATTTCATTGAGTCATAGGACTGGTAATGGATGAAAATGCTTTAGGGTTTGCCTCATACTGGCGCAACTCGCTTGCGGATGCTGAGTCAGGAAAGGGCAGCTTTGAACGGAAAGACGCCCAAAATTTCACTCACTGGCATGGGATAGCGGCGGGACGTCTTGACGAAGCGATTGTCAGTAAATTTTTTGAGGGAGAAAAAGACGATGTCGAAACGGTCGATGTCGTCTTGCGCCCAAAAGTTTATTTTCGGTTACTGCAGCATGGTAAGGACCGTTCCGCAGGCGTGCCTGATATTGTTACCCCGCTAGTGACGCCAGCCTTGCTAAGCCGTGAGGGTTTTTTATACCCGACGCCAGCGACCTCCATTCCCAGAGACCTGCTTGAACCTTTGCCAAAAGGGGCATTTTCGATTGGTGAGATTGAGCAGTATGACAAATATAAAACGACACATACGTCATTCTCTATCAAGTTTGATGACAGCGTTGATAACACTGCCGAAACGGATGAAGAACGGGAAGCACGATATGCAGCCTTGCAGCAGGATTGGCGTCAATATCTGGATGATTCAGAGAGGCTGCTGAAGAACGTTGCCGGCGACTGGATTAAAAATCCTGAGCAATATGAACTCGCTGAGCACGGTTATATTGTTAAAACGGCGCAATCTGGCGGTGCCAGTTTCCATATCCTTTCGCTTTATGATCACCTGCTTGTTTGCAAGAAGGATGTGCCACTCTTCAATCGCTTCGCCTCGCGAGAGGTTCATGCTGCAGAGTCTTTGCTGGCCCCAGGAGCAAAATTCAGCGACAGGCTTGGACACTCCGGAGATAAGTTTCCGCTGGCAAAGGCTCAGCGCGATGCCTTAAGCCATTTTCTGGATGCCAGACATGGCGATATCCTTGCTGTTAATGGCCCTCCGGGAACCGGAAAAACCACGCTGGTGCTTTCTATCATCGCCACGCAGTGGGCCCGAGCGGCTCTCGAAAAATCTGAGCCTCCGGTCATTATCGCGACCTCAACGAATAACCAGGCTGTCACGAACATTATCGAGGCGTTCGGGAAAGATTTTTCCCAGGGCACCGGTGCGATGGCCGGACGATGGTTGCCAGAGCTGAAAAGCTTCGGCGCTTATTTTCCCTCAAGCACTCGTAAAGCTGAGGCCGCCAAAAAATATCAAACTGAAGATTTCTTCAACCAGGTTGAGTCAAAAGAGTATGTAGAGGATGCACTGCTGTTTTATCTGGAGAAGGCTAAGGCAGCCTTTCCTGAAAAAGAGTGTTCATCCCCTGAAAAGGTCATTGAACTCCTGCATGGTCAGTTGGCAGCAAAATCCGAGCAACTGATAAGACTGAACGCAACATGGCAAACGTTAAGCCAGGTTCGGGCGGCGCGTGAGCTTATTGCTGATAACATTGAGCAATATCTCGATAATTTAAATAAATTACTCTCCGGGCAAGAACAAAAAGTTACTCTACTGAAGAGTGCTAAAACGGAATGGAAAAAATATCGCGCCGGTGAATCACTGATCTATTCATTATTTTCCTGGCTCCCGGCGGTTCGCAATAAGCGACAGTACCAAATACAGCTGTTTCTCGAAGATAAATTAGGCGCGCTGATTGCAGGAAATCAGTGGTCTGATCCTGAAACTATCGAACGTAATATTGATGGGCTGCTCAATTCCGCTGAACGCGAGCAAACAACATACCGGAAGCAGATTGACTCCGCCCATGAAATCGTTCTTAAAGAACAGCAGGCGGTTCAGGAGTGGCAGAGGCTGACACTTGATTTAGGGTATGAGGGCGACGAGGAACTGAGCTTCTCACAGGCCGATGAACTGGCTGATACGCAGATTCGCTTCCCTGCATTTTTACTGACGACTCACTACTGGGAAGGTCGTTGGCTGATGGATATGGCCAGAATTGATGATCTGCAGGAAGAGAAGAAGAAAAAAGGCGCTAAAGGAGTAACTGCCCGTTGGCAACGTCGAATGAAACTCATTCCATGTGTGGTGATGACATGCTATATGCTGCCCGGCAATATGCAGATAAGTGAGCACAAAGGACAACGTAAATTCGAGAAAAGTTATTTGTATGATTTTGCCGATTTACTCATTGTCGATGAAGCCGGACAGGTGCTTCCTGAAGTGGCTGCTGCCTCGTTTGCATTAGCTAAGAAGGCATTAGTGATTGGCGATACGGAGCAGATCCCGCCAATATGGAGTATTGCTCCCGCTATTGATATAGGTAACATGCTGGCGGAAAAAATTCTGTCTGGTAGTACGCAAGAAGAGATTACCGAGAAATATACGGCAATCGCAGACCTTGGTAAAAGTGCCGCATCTGGCAGCGTTATGAAAATAGCTCAGTTTGCTTCGCGCTATCAATATGATCCCGAACTGGCTCGTGGTATGTACCTATATGAACACCGCCGGTGCTTCGATAATATTATTGGATACTGTAATACGCTCTGCTATCACGGTAAGTTGTTGCCTAAAAGAGGGCGTGAAGAGAGCAATTTAATGCCCGCAATGGGTTATCTCCATATTGATGGTAAAGGAGCGCTGGCAAGTAGCGGAAGTCGATATAATTTGCTTGAGGCTGAAACGATAGCTGCCTGGCTGACAGATAACCAGCAAGATATTGAAGCGCATTACGGCAAATCGCTTCATGAAGTTGTCGGTATCGTGACGCCTTTTAGCGCGCAGGTATCGACTATCAAACAGGCGCTGGGTAAACAAGGCATCAGTACAGGCGCGAATGAAACGTCGCTCACCGTGGGCACCGTGCATTCTCTTCAGGGGGCGGAAAGAGCGATTGTTATATTCTCGCCAGTCTATTCAAAGCATGAGGATGGCGGGTTTATTGATAGCGATAACAGCATGCTGAACGTTGCTGTCTCCCGTGCGAAGGACAGTTTCCTGGTCTTCGGCGATATGGACCTGTTTGAGATCCAGCCAGCCTCATCTCCGCGGGGATTACTGGCAAAATATCTCTTTGAGTCAGAGAAGAATGCGCTCACTTTTGATTATAAAGAGCGTAAGGATTTAAAAACTTCCGAGACCAAAATCTACACACTCCATGGTGTGGAGCAGCATGATAATTTCCTGAATCAGACGTTTGAAGATACCGATAAACACATCACGATTGTTTCTCCGTGGCTAACCTGGCAAAAGCTGGAGCAAACCGGTTTTCTTGATTCCATGATTGCGGCGTGTTCACGTGGTATTAACGTCACGATAGTCACCGACAGAAGCTACAACACTGAACATAATGATTTTGAGAAGCGAAAAGAGAAGCAGCAGAACCTTAAAGCGGCGCTGGAGAAACTGAACGCCCTTGGTGTTGCGACAAAACTGGTCAATCGCGTTCATAGCAAAATTGTTATTGGTGATGATGGTTTGCTGTGCGTGGGATCGTTCAACTGGTTTAGCGCGACACGTGAAGCGCAATATGAACGATACGATACATCGATGGTTTATTGCGGTGATAACCTGAAGGGCGAGATTGAGGCAATTTATAGTAGCCTTGAGAGGCGTCAGGTTTAGGATAGGCATTTTGATTAGCCATCTTATCGGTGTTTTTCCCTGGATAAGATGGCTGAATGGAATGATCACGTTCCGGTATAACGGTGAGGCATTTTCAGAAGGAATTATTGTGGCGACTAAAATGTGGATGATCCGCGGTGATGGCGGAAAATTGTACGACGACTTCAGAGACAAACAGGTTGTTGCAATCGGTTGGTCGCAGCTCGCTCCCTATGTGAAACCTGGATGCTCAAGAGAGCAGTTGTTTACCCGGTATCAGGAGCTTGAACCACAGACTAAGCCTGGCACAGTTCGTTCCGGTGCTTCCCAGGTCTGGCGCTTTGTGAATGAGATGCAGAAAGGTGACTGGGCAATCACTTATTCACCTTCTAATCGGACCTATTTAATAGGGAAAATTGCCTCAGATTTTGAGTTTCATGCCGAGTGGCTTGAAGATGGCATGGGCATCGCCCGTAAAGTGAAGTGGAATGCGGAAGAGATCAAGCGCGATAGTCTGAGTGATGCAACCAGAAATACCCTTGGTTCAACGCTGACGGTTTTTCAGGTGCCTGATTTTGCCGTGAATGAATTAGTGCAGGGCAAAAAGCCTGTCTCAGATGTCGTGCCGGAAGTGCCTGTTTCAGGTGAAGAGGATGAGGTCGTTTCTAATCCTCTGCGCGACATGGAAATGATCGCTTTTGAAGGCATCAAGGATCGTATCAACCGTCTCGACTGGGATGAGATGCAGAATCTGGTCGCTGGCGTGTTACGCAGCATGGGATATAAAACTCAGGTATCGCCTGCGGGTGCTGACCGTGGGAAAGACATCATTGCTTCGCCTGACGGATTTGGGTTTGAAAATCCGCGCATTATTGTTGAGGTGAAGCACCGGCGGGAACAGATGAGCAGCCAGCAAATCCGTAGCTTTATCGGTGGCCGTCATAAAGACGATCGCGGGCTGTATGTTAGTACCGGCGGATTCAGCAAGGATGCGCGTTATGAGGCCGATCGTTCTACAATCCCGTTGACGCTATGGACGCTGGATGATTTGGTACGCGCGTTAGTGGAAAACTATGAGCAGGTGGATATTGAAACTAAGCTGTTGGTGCCGCTTAAGAAAACGTATTTGCCTGCATGAATTTGCAACGCCTGTTTTTGTATATACAGGCGTTGCTGTAACTACAGCAGGAGCCCATTCATTTCGTCCCCAAGTAACAGCGCTCTGGCAAGATTAAATTGCACCATTTCTCAACGCCTATTGAGATATTGCCAATAATGACAGCACAAAAATCGGGCAGTATGCCCGACTGTGATATGGCAAATTATCGGGACATTCTTTGCTTGATTAGCCCGAAGAACATTTCCCAGAGATGTTCCGACATACCTTCATTGGTCAATAGTTCGTCTCGTGAAGTTCCACGACTGAAGCCTCCCATCAGAGCACGAAAACCAAGAGTCTGGCCGTTATCAGCAAGGCTTATAATTTCGTTAATACTGTTTCGAACAACATTATCCTGGCTATAACAGATAGAGTAAGGTTGCTTGAACGCGGTGTAAAAACGGAATCTACTCCCTGAAAGATCGGATTCGCCGGAGCCGGTGAAGGGATATGTATGGTTTGCTGTAGTTTTTTGGCTTCCATCCGGGCAATGGCACGCGAGACGGCCTCGACGACCTGAACGTAGCCTTCGTCGTGGGTGGCAAACTTAGTGATGGGTTTACCGTCGATAGTCGCCGCCATAATGCTGCCGAATTCTAACTGATGCCATGCACAGTTTCTTAAAATTACCGGAATGACCACCGCCTCGCCCCGGTTATGCCGTTCCAGTGCGTTTTTCATCTCTACCTGATAGCAGTAATCAGAAGCAATAAAGTCACTGCTGATCAGGATGATATCTGCTTACGAAAAATAGTGGTCGATCTGACGTTCGAACTCCTGACCAGGAACGATGCGGCGATCGTGCCATGTTGTGATCTTCCCGGTTCGCTTCAGCGGGGAGAGATGCTTCTCAAGTTCATTGCGTAGTGCTTCATCTGCATGGGAATAGGAAAAAACGAGAGTGGTTATAGCGCGTAAGATGCTCCGATGGAGAAATGAGGAAATGCTGCCATTTTGCGCCAATAAGGGTAAAAGAGTAATCCCCTATTACCACAAGGTATTGATGCGGAAATCAGCCCTTCAACTTGGTATCATTCTGATGCCAGAGTATTATCTCTGGCAATTTCCTTGATTTAAGCAACTTGGGTAAAGGCGTCATACGTATTGAACGCTCAGGTGGTTGTGGAATCGCTTTGCTTGCTTTTTTACTGTGAAATCCATGAGTTGCTGAGAGTTCAAGCACTGCAGGATCGAAAAGAGACAACAATGACACTGATTAACCTAAAAGATCTCGAGGCCCATCTATGGCATGCAGCCCATATTATTACAGGGCCCATTGATGCGTCAGATTACAAAACGTACATTTTCCCCATCCTGTTCTTCAAGCGCATTTGTGACGTGTATGACGAAGAATTTGCCGATGCGATGGAGAGCATTGGGGATGCAGAGCTTGCCAAGGGCAAGATGTTTCACCGTATTCAGATACCTGAAAATTGCCACTGGCGCGATGTTTTCGCTGAGACCAAGGACATCGGTCAGGCTTTAAAAGAGTCCTTTCGTGGTATAGAACTGGCAAACCCTAAACTGCATGGCATTTTTGGCGATGCCAGCTGGACCAATAAAGAACGCCTTTCTGATGAGTTACTGGCTACGTTACTCAATCACTTCAATAAGGTGAACCTTGGCGTTTCTAGTGTCCGTGACGATGATATGGGGCGCGCATACGAGTATCTGATCAAACGCTTTGCAGACAAAGCCAATAAGAAAGCCGGTGAGTTCTATACCCCACGAACTATCGTTCGTTTGATGGTTAACATTCTTGATCCAAAAGCCGGTGAGAGTGTCTACGATCCCGCCTGTGGTACCGGTGGTATGCTGCTTGAGACCATCCACCATGTAAAAGAAAATGGTGGTGATCCGCGTTTACTAAAAATCAAGGGTCAGGAAAAGAACTTAACGACGGAAGCTATTGCGCGTATGAATCTGTTCCTGCATGGACAGGAAGATTTCGATATTGTCCGAGGGGATACTTTACGCGAACCTAAATTTTTAAAAAGCGATCGTTTAGAAACCTTTGACTGCGTTGTTGCCAACCCACCATTTAGCTTAAAAGAATGGGGATACGATCTGTGGTCGAACGATCCCTATGGCCGTAAGCAATATGGCCTGGCGCCTAAAACAAATGGTGATTTTGCCTGGGTGCAGCATATGTTTGCTTCACTTAACGACAATGGACGTATGGCAGTCGTATTACCTCATGGTGTGCTGTTTCGTGGCGGCGCAGAGGGGGCAATTCGAACTAAATTACTGCAAGAGAATCGCATTGTGGCGATTATTGGTGTTGCTTCCAACCTGTTCTATGGGACTGGGATTCCCGCGTGTATTTTGGTGCTGCGTAAATCACGTCCGGCCGCGCATAAAGATCATGTATTGATCATCAATGCTGAAGAAATCTATACCAAGGGACGTGCGCAGAATACGCTGTCCAACAAGCAGGCCGATGAAATATACCAAATCTATCATGACCAGGCGCAACAAGGGCCAGATGCAAAAGAAATCGAAGGCGTTGCACGCTGGGTTCCTCTGAAGGAGATTGAAGAAAATGACTTCAATCTAAATATTGCTCGTTATGTGCAAAAGCCACTCGAAGAAGAAACCATCACTGTGGAAGAGGCGCTCAAAGATTTTCAACGGAAGCTGGCTGAGCTGGAAAAAGCAGAAGAGGAGCTGGAGGCCCTGCTTATCAAAGAAGGTTTCGAGGTATGAGTACTATGAGTAATAAAAAGCTGGAAGAGCTGCTCTGGGGAGCCGCCGAATTTCTTCGTGGCCAAATTGACGCATCAGACTACAAGCAGTATATCTTCCCGTTGCTGTTTTACAAACGCCTGTCAGATGTCTATCTGGAAGAATATAACGAGGCGATGGAGCTCCATGAAGGCGATGCTGAATACGCCGCCATGCCGATGTTTCACCGTTTCAATATTCCCTCTGAAGCCAGTTGGGAAAAGGTACGCAATACCAGTAAAAACATTGGTGAAGCGATCCAGAATGCGCTTCGACTAATTGAAGCCAATAATCCGCGTTTACATGGCGTCTTCGGTGATGCGCAGTGGACCAATAAAGAGCGCCTGCCCGATCATCTGCTGGCTGATCTGGTTGAACATTTCAGTCAAATTCCGCTAGGCATTAAATCTGTCGCTCAGGATGATCTTGGTGAGGCCTACGAATACCTGATTAAAAAGTTCGCTGATGATTCCGGTCATACGGCAGCAGAGTTCTATACCAACCGAACAGTCGTGCATTTAATGACGCGCATTATGGGCTTAAAACCGGGTGAAACCGCCTATGATCCAACGTGTGGCACAGGTGGGATGTTGCTAAATGCAGTGATGGATCTTCGTGCAAGAGGGGAAGAGTGGCGCTCTGTGCACCTTTATGGTCAGGAAGTGAACCTGCTGACATCCGCTATTGCTCGTATGAATATGTTCCTGCACGATATTGAAGAGTTTGATGTGCTGCGTGGTGATACTTTGGCTGAGCCAAAGTTTATTGAAAACGATCGGCTCAAGCAGTTTGATGTGATTTTTGCTAACCCACCGTACTCCATTAAGAAATGGAATCGTGACAAGTTTGCCGCCGATCCCTATGGGCGTAATCTTTATGGTGTACCACCACAGGGCTGCGCTGATTATGCGTTTTATACCCATATAATCAAAAGCTTAAAACCCGATACCGGTCGTGCAGCCATGCTCTGGCCGCATGGTGTTCTATTCCGTGATTCTGAGCAGGCCATTCGTAAACAGGTGATTGAATCGGACATCATCGAAGCGGTGATTGGTTTGGGACCTAATCTGTTTTATAACTCGCCGATGGAATCTTGCGTGGTGGTGCTTAATTGCAATAAACCTGCTGAGCGCAAAAACAAGATCTTGTTTATCAATGGGGTTGAACATGTTACCCGCGAGCGGGCTCATAGCCGTTTATCGGATGATGACTTAGCGGTGCTATATGAAGCTTATGTTAATCCTGAAAAGCAAAGTGACATCGCTGCGTTGGTGGATATCGACGTTATTAAGGAGAATCTGTATAACCTGTCAATTCCACTGTATGTGCAAGCACAAAGTAACGGTGATGCACATAATATTGAACATGCAATTGAGGCATGGAAAGTAAGTCGCACTCAACTAAAAAAACAAACTAATAAATTCTTCCAAAGCCTTGCAGAGCTTGGATATAACGTTGAAAGCAAGGTAGAGAAATAAATGACAGAACAGCAATTACCTGAAGGCTGGCAAATGGTGAAGTTTGGCGATATCGCTAAACATATCTCTAAACGAGTGGAACCGAGCGAGACAGACCTTGAAATTTATGTCGGTTTGGAGCATTTAGACCCTGATAGCCTGAAGATCAAACGTCATGGTACACCCAGCGACGTTGAAGGGCAGAAGCTTTTAGTGAAAAAAGGCCAGATAATTTTTGGCAAGCGTCGTGCTTATCAACGTAAAGTCGCGGTAGCAGATTGGGATTGTATTTGTTCGGCTCACGCAATGGTTCTGGAAGCTAACCAAAATAATGTTATTCCAGAATTTTTGCCTTTTTTTATGCAGTCTGATGTGTTTATGAACCGGGCAGTAGCGATTTCAGAAGGTTCTTTATCACCTACAATAAAATGGAAGGTATTAGAACGTCAGCTATTTATATTCCCAGAAAAAGTAAAACAAGAGCAGTTACTGGAAGAGCTCAAGAAAGCAGAAAAAGTTACTGCAATATCAGATGCTCTAATTGTTCAACTAAAAAAAACTATAGGATGCATGTATCAGGAAGTCTTTTGCTCGAAACTGGGAGTGAATGATTTTTCTAAATATCCGATTAAAATTAAAGCAAATGTGGACGTTGTACCATTAAAAAATCTACTGGTGTGTAAACCTCAAAATGGATTATTCGTTAAGAAAGATGTAGAGCAAGAGGTTAAAAGTTTGTTTCTTAATGTCGTCGACGGCTATGTAAATTCTTACTCTAATACGGATAATCGAGAGTATGTTACTTGCAGTCTTTCAGATTTGAAAAAATTTAATTTAAAGAGCGGCGATGTACTCTTTAACCGCTCATCACTTGTGAGGTCAGGTATTGGTTGGCCGTTTTTAGTGAGGCAGGAAGATAATACTGCTACGTTTGACTGCCACTTAATCAGAGTAAAATTAAATAAAGAAAAAATACTTCCTGAATATCTATATATATATTCTCTTTCTCCTTGGGCTAGAAAATATTTCTTGTGCGTGAGTCAGACAACTACGATGACCACAATAAGCCAAAGTGAAATAGAGTATTTTCCAGTACCAGTACCAAGTCTGAAAGTACAAAAGGAAATAGCTGATATCTTTTCTAAGTTATTTTATTTGCAAGATCAAATGACTAATTACAAGCAGAGTGTATTGAAGTTGATTAATCAATACATATGTGAAACATTGGAAGGATAAAGTTGAATGTTTAACGAACAAACCGTCACAGAAAATGGAGTTATCGACCGTTTAAAAGGTTTAAGCGGAGTCAAGTGGACTTACTGCCACGGTGAAAACCTGCCTAAACAAGCGCAGGATATATTCGTTGATGAGTGGCTAAAAGACGCGCTTTGTTCGTTAAACCCTGATATCGGCAGACAGCCTGACTATGCCGATGAGGTCATTTACAAACTGCGAGGGGTGGTTTTAGAAGCCCGCCATACCGGCTTGGTAAAGGCCAACGAAAACTTCCAGGAATGGTTGATGGCCGACAAAACCTTGCCTTTTGGCGAGAATGGCGACCATATCACCATCAATCTGATTGATTTTGACAATATAGAGAACAACCACTTTGTGGTGGCGCAGCAGGTTCACTATATCGCGGCCACTGAAGTCTATTTTGATATTGTTCTTTATGTGAACGGCATACCACTGGTAGTAGGTGAAGTTAAAACCGCAACACGCCCCAGCGTGACCTGGCAAGACGGTGCTGCCGATTTCATGGGTGGCAAAAAGTACTACTGGAAAAATGTTGAATCTTTCTTTGTACCTAACTTGCTGTGCTTTGCCAGCGAAGGTAAAACCTTTGCCTATGGAGCCATTAATGCCCGAGTTAAAGACTGGGGACCCTGGCATAATACTGAGCTTCGTGATGAAATTTTGCCGGGTCTGGCATCGGTACTCAATAGCTGTGAGAGTTTGTTAAATCCGCAAACCTTATTGCAGTTACTTGAATCTTTTGCATTATTTTCAACCGTCAAAACGGGCAAAAATACTCCACCTAAACGCGTTAAAATCTTGCCGCGTTATCCGCAATTTGAAGCAGCAAAACAAATCGTTGAGCGTGTTCGCAGAGGCTATCCAAAAAAAGGTCTTATTTGGCATTTCCAGGGATCGGGTAAATCCTTGTTGATGCTTTACGCCGCCAAAATGCTACGTGCCGATAATGCGTTAAAAAACCCGACGGTACTTATCGTTGTGGACCGGCGAGATCTGGACAGCCAAATTAACGAGACCTTTGGGGGAGCCGACGTTAAGAATCTGATTAAAGTGCAAAGCTGCAAAAAGTTGGGTGAATACATAGAACAAGACAGCCGTGGCATTTTAATCACCACCATCTTTAAATTTAAAGATATCGAAATCGATGATAGCAACCCTAATGGCCTGAACAACCGTGACAATATCATTGTGTTGGTTGATGAAGCTCACCGTACACAGGAAGGGGGATTAGGCGAGAAAATGCGCTGGGCGTTGCCCAATGCCCACTTCTATGGCCTGACTGGTACTCCGATTTCTGGCATTGATCGTAATACGTTCAAATTGTTCGGTGCCGAAGAAGATCCAGGTCGCTATATGAGCCGCTATAGCTATAAGCAGTCGATCCGGGATGGCGCAACTAACCCGGTGAAGTTCGAACCTCGGCTGGCTGAACTCCGAGTGGATCGTGATGCCATCAATGAAGAGTTCGAGCAACTGGCTACTGAAAACAACCTGGATGAAGAAGAGAAAGCAGCATTGTCCAGGCGTGCAGGCAAGCTGGCAATCATGCTGAAATCCCCTAGGCGTATGGCTGCGGTGAGTAATGATATTGCTGAGCATTTTACCAACCATGTTATGCCGAAAAAGATGAAAGGCATGGTTGTGGTATACGATCGCGAAGCCTGTGTGCAGATGTATTATTTGCTCGGTGAAAAGCTTGGTTTTGATGCGGTTGAAGTGGTTATGAACGTTGACCAGGCTCCGGTTAAAGTTGAAGAGGGTGGCAAAAAAGACAAGCTCAACAAGGATTGGCTTAAATGGCATGATGAGTTGGAGCTGCCTGTCAAACAAGTCGATTTTGAGCGCTGGCAGCACATCGATGCCGAAGAGCAGGTGCAAAAGGATCTAATTGAGTGCTTTAAAGATCCTGAACATCCATTACAGCTTATTATCGTAACCGCCAAGCTGCTTACGGGCTTTGATGCCCCGATTTGCTACTGCATGTACCTCGATAAGCCTCTACGCGATCATACCCTTCTGCAGGCCATGTGCCGAACTAACCGGCTGTACGAAACCGATACTGTACGCAAGGACATGGGATTAATTATCGACTACCTCGGCGTTTTCGAAAATCTGCGTACCGCTCTGGCCTATAACCCTGAAGAAATTGAAGGAGTTGTAGAGGGCATTGAGGCATTTAAAGAGCTATTGCCGTTACAACTGAATAAATGTTTGTCCTTCTTCCCTGGTGTGGATCGGTCCATAGCTGGTTTTGAAGGTATTATGGCCGCGCAGGAATGCCTGCCGACCAACGAGAAGCGCGATGAATTCGCTGCCAGCTTTGGTGTGTTATCCAAGTTATGGTCAGCTATCAACCCAGACCCTTTTTTGACCCCTTATCGTCAGGACTATAAATGGCTGGCGCAAATTTATGAATCGGTGCGTCCGGTAGGGCAGACAGGTGCGCTTGTTTGGGCTGCCCTTGGCCCCGAAACAATCAAGATGATCCATGAGCATACTGATATCAAGCGTATTCGCGATGATATTGACGAGTTGGTCATGGACGAGCACGCTATTTTTACCCTGACCGCTAAAGAGCAGGAACAACGTGCTAAACGCCTGGAGATTGATCTTATGGGACGTTTGCGCGGCAGTCATGATCCTAAATTTGTGGCATTGGGCGAGCGCCTTGAAAAACTGCGTCAGGACTATGAAGCTGGTGTTATCAAGGCCATTGACTGGTTGAAAGGCCTGCTGGATGCAGCGAAAGATACCGTTCAAGCCGAGCGCGAAACGGGCGAGCGCCCAGTAACTGAAGCTGATAATAAACAGGCGTTGACTAAGCTTTTCCTCGAAACACGTCCGGAAACTACCCCTAAGTTAATCGGTGATGTTGTAGAGCAAATTGATAAAATTGTGAAAGCTACCCGCTTTGATGGCTGGCAAAATTCTAACAGTGGCCCGCGCGAAATCCAAAAGGCGCTTTTACTGACCTTGGCCCAGTTTGGACTAGGGAAAGATAAAGAGTTGTTCCAGAAGGCGTATGGGTATATTGAGGAGCATTATTAATCGTAGCTTCAGCAGTACAGATATTGCAACTTACTTGCAACCAGTAGCAGGGTGTTTTATGGACACCCTGCTATTGTGATCTATTCTATTAAAAGACCTTTATACAAATTCTCTTTAAGTTCTCGCTTATCATTCATTATTTTTTCAATGAGCTTATTATATTGTTCAAGGGTATTATCTAACTCATCAAGCCACATATTTAATTTATGCTGGGTCGTTAAAGGTGGAATACTAACTTCTACATTTTTTATTTGTGTCGTGGTTAAATATTGCTGAGCGGTACCAACGGCAAGCCTTCTTAAGTTTAAAGTAGATAATAATTTTGCAAGGTAGGGTGTTAAAACTTTATTTGGTGAATAATTCTTAATAATTAATGAGTTATTTGTCACCCAAATATCACCTTGAACATACCGAACGTTTCCGCAAAGAGCTCCGACCTTACCAATAATAATATTTTCACCATTTATCATTGCCTCATTATTATATCCAATAACTCCATTTCCACCGTATACAGGAATTGGTCCAGTGGGTAACAGCCTGTTTTTTTGTAATAAATTTCCGGATTTTACTATTGCAATATTTCCAACTTTAAGTCTCTCAAATTCATATTCATGCGAATGATTTTTTATTGTTGACTCTAAGATTGCTATTTTTTCTCTTAATAAAGACAACTCTGTTAGTAATAATTCATTATTACGTATTGTCTTTTCAATGTTAACTATAGAATCACTAAGAAACTCATATGAGTTTCGCTCTTTATCTTTTAAGAGTAAGTTATAAGATGAAGGTGTATCACTAATATTGATAATCCAGGAGTGTTCAGTTATTGTTCTACTTTTTGCTGACTCTAAAAAATCTATAAAATCATCGAATTTTATAATATTTGTACGTGAGTATTTTTCACCATTATTTAAATTGTAGAAAAATATTCTATCTGTTGGGCCAGAATTACTTATAAAAAGAATACATAATTTTACTGCAGTGTAAGGAAGCAATGCACCTGACGGTATAGAAAAAATACAATCTAAATTATAATTTTGGAAGATCTTATCTTTAAGAGTGATGCATTCTTTACTCACATCATATAAAAAACGCTCTGGTAATATTATGGCTGCTTTGCCATTAACAGCGAGAGAGTCAATAACATGCTCCAGGAAGTAATAGTCTAGATTAGGTCCTTTATAATGTGTGTCAATATGAATATTATCCCAACCGCTCTTTTTCCCAAATGGTGGGTTAGTTAAAACAAAGTCATATTTTTTATTCTTATAATTTATATCTAAGCTATCTTTTAGTATTATTTCAAAATTAAATTCTTTATTGATTAAAAGGTTAACAATTGAGATTAGACAGGCAAATGATGATGTGTCATTACCAATAAGGGAATAATTTAAATTTAAGTTTTTGTTTAAACTGTTGCCTTTAATATATCGTGCTGACTCTATTAATAAACCCCCAGTTCCACATGCTGGGTCGTAGATTGATGTGCCATCTGTAGGTGATAACATTTCAACCATGAGCTGAACTAAAGCAGATGGAGTAACATATTCACCTGAACGACCCGATTCATTAACCATCCTAAGAATTAAAGATTGATAAGAATTTGCATATTGATAGAATTCTGTAAGTGAATGTATATGCGAAAGAGAATAATCTATATATTTAATTATTTCATGGTCATTGATGTTATTAATTAAAAAACCTATCTTACTCCTGAGATTTTCAAGCATGTCGTGGTTTATATTTTTTATATCTATCGAGAAAATAAAGCTTTCATATAGTTGCTGGTAATAATATTTAATTTCATTAATGTTGTTGCTTGATATGTTTTTTATATCTGAAAATCTTTTATCATTTTCATAAAGATATAATTTTATATAATGTAAAAAAATAAATAATGAAATTATCTCTACTGCTTGTTCTGTATTTCTTATCGAACTCTTTTTCTTGATTAGTGTAAGTAGATCTTCAAATAAAGAGGTGTTCATTTTAATTTCTCCACCAAAAAATTGTACATGTTCACTATATCTTCACTGATCTCAGCAGGTGGTATAAGTTCTATATATGAGTAAAGTTTTGATATATCTAATCCTATACCATCAGAATCAATTATTTTTGTGATGCAATGTTTTACGTTAAGCCGGCTAATTGCTGAATTATCTCCAGGATCGTTTTTTTTAAATAACTGTTAGCTGGCAGATCTCCATTGTTTATTTGCTCGATAAATCCATGATGGGTCAATGCCGTATAAGATAATAAGTAGTTTTTTATTTCTCTTCTTTTCCATGCAAGGAGATATATTTTATTTTTGTTTTTATTTTCTAACTTCGCTATATGTTTTGAATATTCACTTCCATTGACTTGAACTCCATCTTTCTGATAGGTAATTGGAGCCTCATCTTTGTCGCAGATCATGAATATTCTTTTGACTTTTTTATCAGTATTTACATTTAAAAGCGAATTAATCCACTCTATTTTTGGTTTTGCGAACTCTTGATTTAAATTATCGTAACCAGAGGACTGTTTTATTGCATGGAGGCCATCTAACTTTGATACATCAAGTCCTTTTTTCTTTGCTAAGGCATAAAAAATAGTCCAATCATTATAATCATCCATCAATACTATGTTTTCTAGTTTACGACACACTTCGAACTGTACGTCTGATATTCTTGTCAAGACAGATAAACGTTCTATTATAGTTTTTATTTTATCATCTTCTTTTATTTTTCCTTTATCAACAATCTTTAAGTTTTTAAAATCATTATCAGTAGCTGTAATTGAGTCTAATAGATGGGTGGTTGTTATCGCATAACCATTAATACTATGTAGTCGATGCCATAAGAGCTCAATATTCTTGTAATGTAAATGGGAATCTATCTCATCTAATAAGAATAAAGTATTAGGACTATCAAAAATATCAAGCAGAGAGTATAAAAAGAGTACTTGATATTCCCCATCACTAATATCATTCAGTTCGATATTATTTTTAAACTCTAGCTGTAATGATGGTTTTATTATAAAGTAATCATTATCTGCTGCTTGAGTGAAAAATGTTATGATAGGATCAAAAAAGGAATCTTCTGCTTCCTCAAATGATGGATTGAAAAAATTTGAATGAGTTAGCAAGATCTCTTGAGCTTCAAGTGGAGACTCGAAATCATAATCAGCATTAACAATATTATTAATGAAACTTTCTAAAGTCCTATGATAAGCTGAATACCTTAAAGTATTTTCAATACCTTGTTCTTCTTGTGCTAATGCCATTTTTACTCGATTAACGTAAGCCGAATTTACTCGGGCCGTCAATGTAAGCTTGCTTGATATATCATCATTTTTATCATCTGATACATCAATATAGCCTTTCTCACATAAAAAATTTCTAACAAGACCATTTGATTTACAAATTGTGGATATGAATATTAGTAACTTTGACCATGATTTATCGTAATAACAACAATCTAAGTTAAGACCTCTATTTGCTTGCCTTTCATGAGAAAGATAATCAGAGAAGTACGTTGAGTATTTCTCATTTTGTCCAGAAGAAAAACAAACAACCTTTGTTTCTGGTAGATATTTTTTTGTTAAACAGTTAATAAATACGGATTGTAAAATCGAGGACTTACCAGCACCATTTTCGCCAATTAAGGCCGTAACCTTTTCAAAAAAGATATTTTGCTCTTTATCATATAAGGTGTTTTTTGGTAACATGATTTCCATTTTTATAGTTCCATTTTTTTTAATTCTATGCACCTGACACTTTTAAAATTCTGCTACCTTTTAAACTGGTCCACTACAGTCTCGACCAAATTATCTTCAACGCTGTTACGGTAGCAACGTGCTCTGCCCTACAAGACCATATAATAATCGTTCCTTCTGTACAAACAAATCATTGTGTAGTTATCAACTCATTTTGGCAACTACAGGGATTATTCTCGATACGTTACTTTCATGGACCTTCAGTCACAAAGAATACCATGATGCCCTCGAAGCTATTGAAATGTTGTGCACGAAAAATGAATCGAAACAAATTCTCAAGTATGCTCTTGATATTGCAGAGGTTTTTTTATGATTATGAATCTGGTGATAGCGATCGCCGACTACAGTACTGGATTAACATTCGCGAGATGTTCCTACGTCGCTGGGAACGGTTGGATATCCGTATGCTGTTGTTGGCACGCATGATGGAACAGCTCTACGCTTGTAAGGATATCGGTAGTACCCTCCCGACAGAAACCATACCAGCAAGCGTAACGTCTCCGTTGTATCGGAATCTCCGCGGGAAAAAGCGGGTGTTTTACAGTATTACAAAAATGCCACGCAACGTGGTAAAGACGCCTTATTGAAATTGTATCCGGCGCTATGAATTGAGCTCAACAATGATCGCGTTGCCATTGATGCGTTATTGGATGCTGCCAAAAAAGCAGATTACTTCATCTCCGTCAACGGCAGTTCAAAACATCAGGCCTTTTATACGGTTACCAATTGCCGTAAGGATATTATTTATCCGGCGGGGAAGGGGCTTCAAGCATAGTTGCTGCCTTTATTGCGAGTTGGCCTGATTGCACAAGGAATAGCGTGTACTATTCTTTGTGAAAATGTGACAAACGCAAAATTGCTTCTACAAACCTGTCAGAAATAATCCCCCGACGGGCTGCCGCGCTGAAATGACTGCTTCGCAGTGCCGTCGTCCAGTTCTCCGGTGACCGGTACGCTGAACCGTAATATCCCGTGCTTAAATCGTCCGGATCTTCATCAGGCGCGTTCGTCAGTCCTCTTTCACCTTGTTGCTGGAAGTCGACGAAAATAATATTGGCTAAAACATTATTTTGATAATTGCCATAAATAGCTTCATACGCATGAGGGAAATTTTCTTTCCAGTACCAGGTGGTATCGCCGCAAAACCACGGTGCGTCAGTAATATTATTAAGCTGAGAATGGTATTGTTTTAGCTCCCTACGAAAGGCTTCAACCATATGATTAAAGTGTTGAGGGTGTGACGCGTAGTCACTGGTCATTAAGTCAAATTCGCCTTGCATCCAGCATACGCCGAGGAATTTGTTCTGCGGATTTTTTGCCAGTGCGGCTCGCGTTCTGCTGACTAAATCCTGGTATAGCGGAGTATCCGTTCCCCAACGACAAGCATCATGGCTGGCTCCGTGCCGTTCTGAATATTTCCCTTCGCTGCCCGCGGTAAAAGCCGATCCGCCACGGCAACACGGAACGATGAGAACCCCTGCGTTATCAGGAATAAAGGGCAGTAATTTCCGTGCAATATGCAGTGCCTGGCCAACGGTGCCGTACTGTGTTTGATGATTCGTTGCCAGAGGATGGTGATAACCCTGCATATCCTGAACATCGTGTGGGCAGTGAGTCAGTGGAATAATGTCGTTAAAGTGACATGACGGGCCTCCGGGATGCGTATGCGCAAATCTCGCTAATTGTTTAATTCTGGGATGAGGCGCATCTTCCCTGTCCGGTAATGGCAGTCCTTCGCCATACGCCATGGCATTAGACTGACCAGCAACGGTAAGAACATAGTAATAATCGGGCGATATTATTGCGTTCATATAATTTTCGCGTAATACAAATGACAAATTGATAGCAGGGCCCCTTTACTGGGACCCTGAAGCGTTAGTTTTGTACTGTGACTTTATTATCCTTCACAGAAATTAAAACTGAATCCGTCACCGCTTTGCCGCCTGCAGTTTCACCGCCAATAATTAATAAACTATTATTCCAGGGCAATGATACTCCGTAGGCCCGACCTTGCGATAATTCACCAGATTTATCCCATTTCCCGTTATGCCAAAGATGAATATCAGTGCTATATGATTTTTTCAGGCCTTCATGCGCATAGTTCTTACCGTTTTGGTAATTTTCCCGTGACCCTTTGAATCCGGCCCCTCCGGCAAATATCAGTGAGTCATTGCTCATGCCTGCAAAACCGCCAGCGACGCCATCTGGTGATGAGACGGGAGCAAGCTTATTCCATTTTAAATTATTACCGGTGAAATCAAGTTCAAATACGGCATCCGTTCGCAATCCTGGTTTGGCTTCGCCATTAATAAGCCAGGTTTTATCACCTTTATTCACAACCGCCGCACCAGCCGTTCCGTACCAGGGAGATTCGCCAGCGTAACTCCATTGCTGTGTTGAGGGATCAAAAGACAACAGAAACTTATTGAAGAAATAATCTTCTGCTTTTTTGTCAAAATAGTGGGCGTTGATTTTATCTATAGCGGTTGAATCTTTTCCAGCCTCGTTGAGATCTTCAAAATAGCCATTGAAGATATTCTGGTTAACACCGCCAGTAACATAAGCCTTGCCGTTGTGTACAAAAGTCACATGGCCCGCCATGCCCATCGGCGCGTGCGACATCAATTTAACCCAGCTATTGGTTTTGGGGTTGTATTTGTGTACGTCATTAAATACCTGAGTCAAGCCCTCGCTGTTTTTGCTAATGCCGCCAAACACATACAGATTACCATCAATAAATGCCGAGGTTGCTTGATCTCTCGGTCCGCCAGGGAATGCAGCTAACGCTGTCCAGCTTTTATTTTTGGCCTGTGTATCCAGCTTGTACCATGCCGTACCTGCGCTACCTAAACCAATGTAGACAGTGTCGTTATCAATTGCTCCAGTACCACTTTTAAATGGCACAGGAGTTTCCGGTAATACAGACGCGTTTGCGGCAAATGAAGCCATTATGATAGTAAGCGCCGTTATTGTTTTATTCATTGTGACTGTCTCCTGTCTACTACAGTTTAAATGACACACCAATGCGATAACTGTTTTCCGATAAATTATCTCTGCCGTTGTAAACACCCTGGCGGTCAAGGTAGTCATATTCTATGTATGGCGTAATATCGGTCGTCATATGGTATTGTAGAACAAAGGCATTTTCCGTCGCCCATTTCTTGTGGTTTGCATAGCGATAATCATTCTGTTTGCTGTATAGCGTCGTTTGCCATGCGAAGGTGAAATCACTATTAATATGGTAAGTGACATATCCATCCCAACGATGAACGTTATCACGAGACATATCACCGGATAAGTCTTGTTGTCGGTAAGCTTTCCAGTCGTAACGATAGCGAATGCCAAAATTAAGATCTTTTGTCGCGTCCCAGGACAGTTTTACGTAGGGTCCGTAGCGTGTGCCGTTGCTGCTAAAATGCGTTAACATTCCCGGGCGCACCGTCCATTGATCATCAAGTTTAATCGCGTAATTAACTTCAACCTGAACATCATTGAGTGCGGCATTTTCCTTTTTATTATCATGAATGGTATTCCAGGTATTACTTTCCATGCTTGCCCACCATCCATTTTGCCATCCCTCACTGACTTTGAGTCGAGTCTCATAGGCATGGCTTCCGCTACGATATCCACCACGTACGTCCAGTGTCGCAGCCTGAGAAATTAATGGTGACGAAAAGCACAGTAATAATACGCCAGAAAGTATTTTAGCCTTTTTCATAAATTTCACTCATTTGTAGGATACAGAAAGCAATACAAAGCCCGCATAAACAATTAGCATTTATGTTGTGTAATATTTTTTGCCAGGCTTATAGTGTCTTTGGCAACGGGTAGCTTATTTTATATTTTTTGTATAAGGTCTCCTGTGAAAATTCTCTTTCCACATTATTTAAATAAACAGAGAACCAGATTAAATACCTGAGTATAAAATCTCTTCTGATGTTTAATTGATTTGAATGTTCGTAAGCTATATCACTTACTCAATCCATTTTACCCAGAGTCATAAAATAGAGTGTCTGTTGATCTCATTTTCATATTCCTTTCAGACTGAAGTGCGTTTTCATCACCCGATGAGAAAGAACTGAAGTGATGTTTGCCATAGATTGCGAGATGCCCAGTTTCATTGACTATCGTGGTGCACCTTTATACCTGTTATACCAGATCAAAAATCACGCAATCCATACAACAAAACCAGATTTGCAATTCGTGTCACAAAATATGTCGATCTTTTTCTAAGAGGCAGATGCCATGTGAAGCCAGACGAACACTTGCGGTGGTCTTCAAAAACTAAAGATTTTCTTTTAACTATATGTTTTATAAATAATTTATTTAGAATCTAAACAAAGAAAGCTTTGCAAGCTAACTCAGTGAGCTTGGTGAAAATAAGTGTTTACCCGCCATCAGGCTGAGCATAATTCTCATCATGAAATATGTTTCTTGGTTTGTGGCTTGTAACTGGTCACTCCTGATGTCGATCTGGAGAGGCTTGTTGATGCTGGTGTTTTCAGGATGATGTTTCAATTAGTTTGTTTGCCGTATCGCCCGGCGAGTAGCTGTGATTGAGGAGGGTTTAAGTCGTAGTGACCAAAGCCATATTTACCAACGGATGTAGATGAAAAAGCGTCGCCTGCGTTCCCCCATATCTCCAGGATAAAAAGGAATGTAACAATCTCATGACCTAAACTGACGAACCAGCCAGGAATAATCGCTAGGGACCTAAGAATTAGCTTGATAATAGCCACTAAGAAATTACTGCGTTCCATGAAATAGCCATTTTGTGGCAAATGGAGTTGACTAATAATGTCATATGTGAGACGGCTAGTTGAACGAATATTAAATTTTGCTGAATTTTTTATGTTGATTTTACTTGTTACAGAACATATCACATGATATATAGATAAGATTAGTTGCATTAATGATGAGGGTTATTATTAGATTCGTATCAGATTGATAAATATATAAAGGTACATAGCATGCAAGAGCATGGCGTTTGTATGGCAAAGTTATTATAAGTAACTATCGCTACTCCATTTAAGTTCGCTCAGAAGAACTGGTCCACTTACGTTAGTTATTAAGCAAACGTTCGCTTTTATAAACATAATCAGGATTAAAATGTTGGATTATTGCTAACCCAGCACAGCTAGTGCGCGTCTGTAATTATAAGGGAAAACGATGAAGAATAAGGCTGATAACAAAAAAAGGAACTTCCTTACCCATAGTGAAATCGAGTCACTCCTTAAAGCAGCAAATACCGGGCCTCATGCAGCACGTAATTATTGTCTGACTTTGCTTTGTTTTATTCATGGTTTCCGGGCGAGTGAAATTTGTCGATTGAGGATTTCGGATATTGATCTTAAGGCAAAGTGTATATATATCCATCGATTAAAAAAAGGCTTTTCAACAACGCACCCGCTATTGAACAAAGAAGTTCAGGCTTTAAAAAACTGGTTGAGTATCCGTACTTCTTATCCGCATGCTGAGAGCGAGTGGGTATTTTTATCACGTAAGGGGAATCCGCTTTCTCGGCAACAGTTTTACCATATTATCTCGACTTCTGGTGGTAATGCCGGGTTGTCACTGGAGATTCATCCGCACATGTTACGCCATTCGTGTGGTTTTGCTTTGGCGAATATGGGAATAGATACGCGACTTATCCAGGATTATCTTGGGCATCGCAATATTCGTCATACTGTCTGGTATACCGCCAGCAATGCAGGGCGTTTTTACGGCATCTGGGATAGAGCCAGAGGACGACAGCGTCACGCTGTTTTATAGAGATAGTTGAGATACCAGGGATGGTGTTAAAAACTACATTATTCTTACGATATATCAAAAATGATTAACCATTTATTAATTGATGTTATTGTAAGTGTGATTCTTAATTATCATAATAAACATTAAGTTAACCATACCCATACAAAATCCAATGGTTTATGCTCTTCAAAATAAATAAACAAAATCATTCATAAATTTACACATCACTTAAATTCTCCTGTTTCCACACTTTTTTCTTTATTTTTTAAGCAACTGGAAGTTAATCCACTGCAATCTATTGTTATATTGAATCAAATCAATGAAAATAGATGTTGTCACATCGGTGATATTTTATTTTTGTATGATATTTAATGTAATTGACTGATAGCCACATAACTTCGTGTGTGGTTATCTTTTTATCTATTGGGCTAATTTTGACCGATTGAGGTTTCCTATAGGTATTCATTCAAATATATCTCAGTTAGGAGTACTACTATTGTGAGTAAACGTCGTTATCTTACCGGTAAAGAAGTTCAGGCCATGATGCAGGCGGTTTGTTACGGGGCAACGGGAGCCAGAGATTATTGTCTTATTCTGTTGGCATATCGGCATGGGATGCGTATTAGTGAACTGCTTGATCTGCATTATCAGGATCTTGACCTTAATGAAGGTCGAATAAATATTCGCCGGCTGAAGAACGGATTTTCTACCGTTCACCCGTTACGTTTTGATGAGCGTGAAGCCGTGGAACGCTGGACCCAGGAACGTGCTAACTGGAGAGGCGCTGACCGGACCGACGCTATATTTATTTCTCGCCGCGGGAGTCGGCTTTCTCGCCAGCAGGCCTATCGCATTATTCGCGATGCCGGTATTGAAGCTGGAACCGTAACGCAGACTCATCCTCATATGTTAAGGCATGCTTGCGGTTATGAACTGGCGGAGCGTGGTGCAGATACCCGTTTAATTCAGGATTATCTCGGGCATCGAAATATTCGCCATACTGTGCGTTATACCGCCAGTAATGCTGCTCGTTTTGCCGGATTATGGGAAAGAAATAATCTCATAAACGAAAAATTAAAAAGAGAAGAGGTTTAATTTAACTTATTGATAGTAAAGGCAAAAAACAAATAAATACAAGACAATTGGGGCCAAACTGTCCATATCATAAATAAGTTACGTATTTTTTCTCAAGCATAAAAATATTAAAAAACGACAAAAAGCATCTAACTGTTTGATATGTAAATTATTTCTCCTGTAAATTAATTTCACATCACCTCCGCTAAATGTAAAGCTAACGTTTCTGTGGCTCGACGCATCTTCCTCATTCTTCTCTCCAAAAACCACCTCATGCAATATAAAAATCTATAAATAAAGATAACTGCAGAATATCAAGCCAACAAATAAACTGAAAAAGTTTGTGCGCGATGCTTTCCTCTATGAGTCAAAATGGCCCCAAATGTTTCATCTTTTGGGGGAAAACTGTGCAGTGTTGGCAGTCAAACTCGTTGACAAAACAAAGTGTACAGAACGACTGCCCATGTCGATTTAGAAATAGTTTTTTTAAAGGAAAGCAGCATGAAAATTAAAACTCTGGCAATCGTTGTTCTGTCGGCTCTGTCCCTCAGTTCTACAGCGGCTCTGGCCGCTGCCACGACGGTTAATGGTGGGACCGTTCACTTTAAAGGGGAAGTTGTTAACGCCGCTTGCGCAGTTGATGCAGGCTCTGTTGATCAAACCGTTCAGTTAGGACAGGTTCGTACCGCATCGCTGGCACAGGAAGGAGCAACCAGTTCTGCTGTCGGTTTTAACATTCAGCTGAATGATTGCGATACCAATGTTGCATCTAAAGCCGCTGTTGCCTTTTTAGGTACAGCAATTGATGCTACGCGTACTGATGTACTGGCTCTGCAGAGTTCTGCTGCAGGTAGTGCAACAAACGTTGGCGTGCAGATCCTGGACAGAACAGGCAATGCTCTGACGCTGGACGGTGCGACATTTAGTGCACAAACAACCCTGAATAACGGTACCAACACCATTCCGTTCCAGGCGCGTTATTATGCAATCGGCGAGGCAACCCCGGGTGCTGCTAATGCGGATGCGACCTTCAAGGTTCAGTATCAATAACCTACCCAGGTTCAGGGACGTCATTACGGGCAGGGATGCCCACCCTTGTGCGATAAAAATAACGATGAAAAGGAAGAGATTATTTCTATTAGCGTCGTTACTGCCAATGTTTGCTCTGGCCGGAAATAAATGGAATACCACGTTGCCCGGCGGAAATATGCAATTTCAGGGCGTCATTATTGCGGAAACTTGCCGGATTGAAGCCGGTGATAAACAAATGACGGTCAATATGGGGCAAATCAGCAGTAACCGGTTTCATGCGGTAGGGGAAGATAGCGCACCGGTGCCTTTTGTTATTCATTTACGGGAATGTAGCACGGTGGTGAGTGAACGTGTAGGTGTGGCGTTTCACGGTGTCGCGGATGGTAAAAATCCGGATGTGCTTTCCGTGGGAGAGGGGCCAGGGATAGCCACCAATATTGGCGTAGCGTTGTTTGATGATGAAGGCAACCTCGTACCGATTAATCGTCCTCCAGCAAACTGGAAACGGCTTTACTCAGGCTCTACTTCGCTACATTTCATCGCCAAATATCGTGCTACCGGGCGTCGGGTTACTGGCGGCATCGCCAATGCCCAGGCCTGGTTCTCTTTAACCTATCAGTAATTGTTCAGCAGATAATGTGATAACAGGAACAGGACAGTGAGTAATAAAAACGTCAATGTAAGGAAATCGCAGGAAATAACATTCTGCTTGCTGGCAGGTATCCTGATGTTCATGGCAATGATGGTTGCCGGACGCGCTGAAGCGGGAGTGGCCTTAGGTGCGACTCGCGTAATTTATCCGGCAGGGCAAAAACAAGTGCAACTTGCCGTGACAAATAATGATGAAAATAGCACCTATTTAATTCAATCATGGGTGGAAAATGCCGATGGTGTAAAGGATGGTCGTTTTATTGTGACGCCACCTCTGTTTGCGATGAAGGGAAAAAAAGAGAATACCTTACGTATTCTTGATGCAACCAATAACCAATTGCCACAGGATCGGGAAAGTTTATTCTGGATGAACGTTAAAGCGATTCCGTCAATGGATAAATCAAAATTGACTGAGAATACGCTACAGCTCGCAATTATCAGCCGCATTAAACTGTACTATCGCCCGGCTAAATTAGCGTTGCCACCCGATCAGGCCGCAGAAAAATTAAGATTTCGTCGTAGCGCGAATTCTCTGACGCTGATTAACCCGACACCCTATTACCTGACGGTAACAGAGTTGAATGCCGGAACCCGGGTTCTTGAAAATGCATTGGTGCCTCCAATGGGCGAAAGCACGGTTAAATTGCCTTCTGATGCAGGAAGCAATATTACTTACCGAACAATAAATGATTATGGCGCACTTACCCCCAAAATGACGGGCGTAATGGAATAACGCAGGGGGAATTTTTCGCCTGAATAAAAAGAATTGACTGCCGGGTGATTTTAAACCGGAGGAATAATGTCATATCTGAATTTAAGACTTTACCAGCGAAACACACAATGCTTGCATATTCGTAAGCATCGTTTGGCTGGTTTTTTTGTCCGGCTCTTTGTTGCCTGTGCTTTTGCCGCACAGTCACCTTTGTCATCTGCCGAACTCTATTTTAACCCGCGTTTTTTAGCGGATGATCCCCAGGCTGTGGCTGATTTATCGCGTTTTGAGAATGGGCAAGAATTACCGCCAGGGACGTATCGTGTTGATATCTATTTGAATAATGGTTATATGGCAACGCGTGATGTCACATTTAATACGGGCGACAGCGAACAAGGGATTGTTCCCTGCCTGACACGCGCGCAACTTGCCAGTATGGGGCTGAATACGGCTTCTGTCTCCGGTATGAATCTGCTGGCGGATGATGCCTGCGTGCCATTAACCTCAATGATCCATGACGCTACTGCGCAACTGGATGTTGGTCAGCAGCGACTCAACCTGACGATCCCTCAGGCATTTATGAGTAATCGCGCGCGTGGTTATATTCCTCCTGAGTTATGGGATCCCGGTATTAATGCCGGATTGCTCAATTATAATTTCAGCGGAAATAGTGTACAGAATCGGATTGGGGGTAACAGCCATTATGCATATTTAAACCTACAGAGTGGGTTAAATATTGGTGCGTGGCGTTTACGCGACAATACCACCTGGAGTTATAACAGTAGCGACAGTTCATCAGGTAGCAAAAATAAATGGCAGCATATCAATACCTGGCTTGAGCGAGACATAATACCGTTACGTTCCCGGCTGACGCTGGGTGATGGTTATACTCAGGGCGATATTTTCGATGGTATTAACTTTCGCGGCGCACAATTGGCCTCAGATGACAATATGTTACCCGATAGCCAAAGAGGATTTGCCCCGGTGATCCACGGTATTGCTCGTGGTACTGCACAGGTCACTATTAAACAAAATGGGTATGACATTTATAATAGTACGGTGCCGCCGGGGCCTTTTACCATCAACGATATCTATGCCGCAGGTAATAGTGGTGACTTGCAGGTAACGATTAAAGAGGCTGACGGCAGCACGCAGATCTTTACCGTACCCTATTCGTCAGTCCCGCTTTTGCAACGGGAAGGACATACTCGTTATTCCATTACGGCAGGAGAATACCGTAGTGGAAATGCGCAGCAGGAAAAACCCCGCTTTTTCCAGAGTACATTACTCCACGGCCTTCCGGCTGGCTGGACAATATATGGTGGAACGCAACTGGCGGATCGTTATCGTGCTTTTAATTTCGGTATCGGGAAAAACATGGGAGCACTGGGCGCTCTGTCTGTGGATATGACGCAGGCTAATTCCACACTTCCCGATGACAGTCAGCATGACGGACAATCGGTGCGTTTTCTCTATAACAAATCGCTCAATGAGTCAGGCACGAATATTCAGTTAGTGGGTTACCGTTATTCGACCAGCGGATATTTTAATTTCGCTGATACAACATACAGTCGAATGAATGGCTACAACATCGAAACACAGGATGGTGTTATTCAGGTTAAGCCAAAATTTACCGACTATTACAATCTCGCTTATAACAAACGCGGGAAATTACAGCTCACCGTTACTCAGCAACTCGGGCGCACATCAACACTGTATTTGAGTGGTAGCCATCAAACTTATTGGGGTACGAGTAATGTCGATGAGCAATTCCAGGCTGGTTTAAATACTGCGTTCGAAGATATCAACTGGACGCTCAGCTATAGCCTGACGAAAAACGCCTGGCAAAAAGGACGGGATCAGATGTTAGCGCTTAACGTCAATATTCCTTTCAGCCACTGGCTGCGTTCTGATAGTAAATCTCAGTGGCGACATGCCAGTGCCAGCTACAGCATGTCACACGATCTCAACGGTCGGATGACCAATCTGGCTGGTGTATACGGTACGTTGCTGGAAGACAACAACCTCAGCTATAGCGTGCAAACCGGCTATGCCGGGGGAGGCGATGGTAATAGCGGAAGCACAGGCTACGCCACGCTGAATTATCGCGGTGGTTACGGCAATGCCAACATCGGTTACAGCCATAGCGATGATATTAAGCAGCTCTATTACGGAGTCAGCGGTGGGGTATTGGCTCATGCCAATGGCGTAACGCTGGGGCAGCCGTTAAACGATACGGTGGTACTTGTTAAAGCGCCTGGCGCAAAAGATACAAAAGTCGAAAACCAGACAGGAGTGCGTACCGACTGGCGCGGTTATGCCGTGCTGCCTTATGCCACTGAATATCGGGAAAACAGAGTGGCGCTGGATACCAATACCCTGGCTGATAACGTCGATTTAGATAACGCGGTCGCTAACGTTGTTCCCACTCGTGGGGCGATCGTGCGAGCAGAGTTTAAAGCGCGCGTTGGGATAAAACTGCTCATGACGCTAACCCACAATAATAAGCCGCTGCCGTTTGGGGCGATGGTGACATCAGAGAGTAGCCAGAGTAGCGGCATTGTTGCGGATAATGGTCAGGTTTACCTCAGCGGAATGCCTTTAGCGGGAAAAGTTCAGGTGAAATGGGGAGAAGAGGAAAATGCTCACTGTGTCGCCAATTATCAACTGCCACCAGAGAGTCAGCAGCAGTTATTAACCCAGCTATCAGCTGAATGTCGTTAAGGGGGCGTGATGAGAAACAAACCTTTTTATCTTCTGTGCGCTTTTTTGTGGCTGGCGGTAAGTCACGCTTTGGCTGCGGATAGCACGATTACTATCCGCGGCTATGTCAGAGATAACGGCTGTAGTGTGGCCGCTGAATCAACCAATTTTACTGTTGATCTGATGGAAAACGCGGCGAAGCAATTTAACAACATTGGCGCGACGACTCCTGTCGTTCCATTTCGTATTTTGCTGTCACCCTGTGGTAATGCCGTTTCTGCCGTAAAAGTTGGGTTTACCGGCGTTGCAGATAGCCACAATGCCAACCTGCTTGCACTTGAAAATACGGTGTCAGCGGCTGCGGGACTGGGAATACAGCTTCTGAATGAGCAACAAAATCAGATACCCCTTAATGCCCCATCGTCCGCGATTTCGTGGACGACCCTGACGCCGGGTAAACCAAATACGCTGAATTTTTACGCCCGGCTAATGGCGACACAGGTGCCTGTCACTGCGGGGCATATCAATGCCACGGCTACCTTCACTCTTGAATATCAGTAACTGGAGATGCTCATGAAATGGCGCAAACGTGGGTATTTATTGGCGGCAATATTGGCGCTCGCAAGTGCGACGATACAGGCAGCCGATGTCACCATCACGGTGAACGGTAAGGTCGTCGCCAAACCGTGCACGGTTTCCACCACCAATGCAACCGTAGATCTCGGCGATCTTTATTCTTTCAGTCTGATGTCTGCCGGGGCGGCATCGGCCTGGCATGATGTTGCGCTTGAGTTGACTAATTGTCCGGTGGGAACGTCGAGGGTCACCGCCAGCTTCAGCGGGGCAGCCGACAGTACCGGATATTATAAAAACCAGGGGACCGCGCAAAACATCCAGTTAGAGCTACAGGATGACAGTGGCAACACATTGAATACTGGCGCAACCAAAACAGTTCAGGTGGATGATTCCTCACAATCAGCGCACTTCCCGTTACAGGTCAGAGCATTGACGGTAAATGGCGGAGCCACTCAGGGAACCATTCAGGCAGTGATTAGCATCACCTATACCTACAGCTGAAGCCGAAGAGATGATTGTAATGAAACGAGTTATTACCCTGTTTGCTGTACTGCTGATGGGCTGGTCGGTAAATGCCTGGTCATTCGCCTGTAAAACCGCCAATGGCACCGCTATCCCTATTGGCGGTGGCAGCGCCAATGTTTATGTAAACCTTGCGCCCGCCGTGAATGTGGGGCAAAACCTGGTCGTAGATCTTTCGACGCAAATCTTTTGCCATAACGATTACCCGGAAACCATTACAGACTATGTCACACTGCAACGAGGTTCGGCTTATGGCGGCGTGTTATCTAATTTTTCCGGGACCGTAAAATATAGTGGCAGTAGCTATCCATTTCCGACCACCAGTGAAACGCCGCGCGTTGTTTATAATTCGAGAACGGATAAGCCGTGGCCGGTGGCGCTTTATTTGACGCCTGTGAGCAGTGCGGGCGGGGTGGCGATTAAAGCTGGCTCATTAATTGCCGTGCTTATTTTGCGACAGACCAACAACTATAACAGCGATGATTTCCAGTTTGTGTGGAATATTTACGCCAATAATGATGTGGTGGTGCCTACTGGCGGCTGCGATGTTTCTGCTCGTGATGTCACCGTTACTCTGCCGGACTACCCTGGTTCAGTGCCGATTCCTCTTACCGTTTATTGTGCGAAAAGCCAAAACCTGGGGTATTACCTCTCCGGCACAACCGCAGATGCGGGCAACTCGATTTTCACCAATACCGCGTCGTTTTCACCAGCGCAGGGCGTCGGCGTACAGTTGACGCGCAACGGTACGATTATTCCAGCGAATAACACGGTATCGTTAGGAGCAGTAGGGACTTCGGCGGTAAGTCTGGGATTAACGGCAAATTACGCTCGTACCGGAGGGCAGGTGACTGCAGGGAATGTGCAATCGATTATTGGCGTGACTTTTGTTTATCAATAAAAAAATTACAGGGCATTGCTAATGCTGGTACGCAATATTGCCTGATGCGCTACGTTACCTACAAACCCGCACGTTAGCCCTTTGTAGGCCAGATAAGACGCGTCAGCGTCGCATCTGGCATAAACAAAGCGCACTTTGCCGACAATCCGAACAGAGCCTGCCAATGGCAGGCTCTGGTGCTCTTTTACGCTACCATGCTGATAATCAAAACAATAATCAGCCCAACCACGGAGTTGACCAGCTCCAGCAGACCCCAGGTTTTCAACGTGTCTTTTACTGACAGGTCAAAGTAACCTTTGAACAACCAGAATGAGGCATCGTTAATGTGGGTGAGGGTGTTGGAACCCGCAGCCGTTGCCAGTACCAGCAGCGCCGGATTCACGCCAACCAGCTGACCAGTTGCTGGATCAAGGATTGCTGCACTGATAATCCCGGCAGCGGTCATCGCCGAAACGACACCCTGACCCGTCGCCAGACGAATCAGTACGGTGATCAGCCATGCCATGATGTAGGGCGAGATATTGCCGTGGGACATCAACATGCCGATGGTGTCACCAATGCCGGTGTCGATGATGGTCTGCTTCAGCACGCCACCCGCACCGATGATCAGAATCACCATTGCAATGCTCTTCACCGCGCTTTCAAAAGCGTTCATCACCCACTGCATGTCATGACCACGCGCGGTACCAAAGAGTACGAATGCAACCACCATCGCAATAAACATTGCAATCGGCGAGGAACCGATAAAGTTAACCACTTCCCACGCAGGGGTATCTTTTACCAGCCAGATATTGGCGATGGTGGTGGAGATCATAATGATCGCCGGGATCAGCGGCACCAGAATCGAAACGCCGAAAGAGGGCAGATTATTCATATCAACCGGTTGATCCGCTTTCAGGAAAGACGGCGTTGGGCGCTCAAGATTGCCGAGGAACTTCGGCAGGATCAGACCTGCGCAGATGACACTTGGGATCGTCACCAGTACGCCATAGATATAAACCATCCCCATATCCGCGCCATAAGCATTCACCAGCGCCACCGGACCCGGCTGCGGTGGGAACAGTGAATGTGCGGTAGTGGCTGCTGCTACTGCCGGGATCGCCAGTTTCAGGAACGGAATTTTAGCTTCGGCGGCAATCACTATAACCAGCGGCGCTAACATGATAAAGGCCACTTCATAGAACATCGCCAGACCGAAAATCAGGCCGATGATAATCACCGACAGCTGTACATAGCGCAGACCGAGACGCGCCAGCAGCGTATGCGCTATCTGGTGAGCCGCGCCGGAGTCGACCATCAATTTACCGATGACCGCACCGAACACCACGATGATAGCCAGTTCCCCCAGCGTGTTGCCGAAGCCCGCTTTCATGGTGTGCAGCAGCGACATCAAATCCATGCCCGCCAGCATCCCGACGGACAGCGCCGCCACTAGCAAAGCCACCATTGAATTGATTTTGAACTTCAAATTCAGTACCAGCATCAGGCCAATGCCGAATACCACCCAGAGAATGTTAAGCACATGCATAACGTTTTACCTTACCTGGTTGAACCGTTGTTATTTTGGGCGACATGTTATGTAAATTGGTCAACCATTGTTGCGATGAATGTCACATCCTCTGATCAATAACCATCGATTACCCTTTGCTGCAATTTGCAGCAACAACCGTGAGAGTGAAATTCTTGTGATGTGGTTAACCAATTTCAGATTTCGGGTTGACATGTCTTACCAAAAGGTAGAACTTATACGCCATCTCATCCGATGCAACGCCACGGCTGCGGTCTGGTTGTTCATCCGGATACCTAAACAACTCCGGGGTTCCGCGTCTCTTTGCTGTGGAACCCACTATGTGAAAGAGGAAAAATCATGGAACAGACCTGGCGCTGGTACGGCCCAAACGATCCGGTTTCTTTAGCTGATGTCCGTCAGGCGGGCGCAACTGGCGTGGTTACCGCGCTGCACCATATCCCGAACGGCGAAGTATGGTCCGTAGAAGAGATCCTCAAACGCAAGGCGATCGTTGAAGACGCAGGCCTGGTGTGGTCTGTCGTAGAAAGCGTGCCAATTCACGAAGATATCAAAACCCACACTGGCAACTACGAGCAGTGGATCGCTAACTATCAGCAGACCCTGCGCAACCTGGCGCAGTGCGGCATTCGCACCGTGTGCTACAACTTCATGCCGGTGCTCGACTGGACCCGTACTGACCTCGAATACGTGCTGCCGGACGGCTCCAAAGCTCTGCGCTTCGACCAGATCGAATTCGCTGCATTTGAAATGCATATCCTGAAGCGTCCAGGTGCGGAAGCGGATTACACCGAAGAAGAAATTGCTCAGGCCGCTGAACGCTTCGCCACTATGAGCGACGAAGACAAAGCGCGTCTGACCCGTAACATCATTGCCGGTCTGCCGGGCGCGGAAGAAGGCTACACCCTCGACCAGTTCCGTAAGCACCTGGAGCTGTACAAAGATATCGACAAAGCCAAACTGCGCGAAAACTTTGCTGTCTTCCTGAAAGCCATTATTCCGGTTGCCGAAGAAGTTGGCGTGCGTATGGCGGTTCACCCGGACGATCCGCCGCGCCCGATCCTCGGCCTGCCGCGTATCGTTTCCACCATTGAAGATATGCAGTGGATGGTTGATACCGTAAACAGCATGGCGAACGGTTTCACCATGTGCACCGGTTCCTACGGCGTGCGCGCTGACAACGATCTGGTTGATATGATCAAGCAGTTTGGTCCGCGTATTTACTTCACCCATCTGCGCTCCACCATGCGTGAAGATAACCCGAAAACCTTCCACGAAGCGGCGCACCTGAACGGTGACGTTGATATGTACGAAGTGGTGAAAGCGATAGTTGAAGAAGAACACCGTCGTAAAGCGGAAGGCAAAGAAGACCTGATCCCGATGCGTCCGGACCACGGTCATCAGATGCTGGACGACCTGAAGAAGAAAACCAACCCAGGTTACTCCGCAATTGGTCGTCTGAAAGGCCTGGCCGAAGTTCGCGGTGTCGAACTGGCGATCCAGCGCGCTTTCTTTAGCCGTTAATATCCACCGGCATGGCTGCGCGCCGTGCCGGTTCCTTCTTCCTTGCCGTCACTCTCTGAAGACGGATTCTGGAGTTTACGATGACTACTATTGTTGACAGCAATCTGCCGGTTGCCCGCCCGTCATGGGATCATTCTCGTCTGGAATCACGCATTGTGCATCTCGGTTGCGGTGCGTTTCACCGCGCGCACCAGGCGCTGTACACCCATCATCTGCTGGAAAGCACCGACAGCGACTGGGGTATCTGCGAAGTTAACCTGATGCCAGGTAACGACCGCGTGCTGATCGAAAACCTGAAAAAACAGCAACTGCTGTACACCGTGGCGGAAAAAGGCGCAGAAAGCACCGAGCTGAAAATTATCGGTTCGATGAAAGAAGCCCTGCATCCGGAAATCGACGGTTGTGAAGGTATTCTCAACGCGATGGCGCGTCCGCAGACGGCGATTGTCTCCCTGACGGTCACAGAGAAAGGTTATTGCGCCGATGCGGCAAGCGGTCAGCTGGATCTCAATAATCCGCTGATTAAGCACGATCTGGAAAACCCGACTGCGCCGAAGTCCGCGATTGGTTACATCGTCGAAGCCTTGCGTCTGCGTCGTGAAAAAGGGCTGAAAGCGTTTACGGTGATGTCCTGCGACAACGTGCGTGAAAACGGTCATGTGGCGAAGGTCGCGGTTCTGGGGCTGGCTCAGGCGCGTGATCCACAGCTGGCGGCATGGATTGAAGAGAACGTCACCTTCCCGTGCACCATGGTTGACCGCATCGTTCCGGCGGCGACGCCAGAAACCTTACAGGAAATTGCTGACCAGCTGGGTGTTTACGACCCGTGCGCCATTGCCTGCGAACCGTTCCGTCAGTGGGTAATTGAAGATAACTTCGTTAATGGTCGTCCGGACTGGGATAAAGTCGGCGCGCAGTTTGTTGCGGATGTTGTGCCGTTCGAAATGATGAAGCTGCGTATGCTGAACGGCAGCCACTCTTTCCTGGCGTACCTCGGTTACCTCGGCGGCTATGAAACTATTGCCGACACCATGACTAATCCGGATTATCGCAAAGCGGCCTTTGCCCTGATGATGCAGGAACAAGCGCCAACGCTGTCGATGCCGGAAGGTACAGACCTGAACGCCTATGCGACGCTGCTGATCGAGCGTTTCAGCAACCCGTCTCTGCGTCACCGTACCTGGCAGATTGCGATGGACGGCAGCCAGAAGTTACCGCAGCGTCTGCTGGATCCGGTGCGTCTGCACCTGCAAAACGGCGGTAGCTGGCGTCATCTGGCGCTGGGCGTGGCTGGCTGGATGCGTTACACCCAGGGCGTGGATGAGCAGGGTAATGCCATTGACGTGGTTGACCCGATGCTGGCGGAGTTCCAGAAGATCAACGCGCAGTATCAGGGCGCAGACCGCGTGAAAGCGCTGCTGGGCCTGAGCGGTATCTTTGCTGATGATCTGCCGCAGAATGCCGACTTTGTTGGCGCGGTGACGACGGCATATCAGCAGCTGTGCGAACGCGGTGCTCGCGAGTGTGTGGCTGCGCTGTAACTAACTGATTACCCTACAGACTTACTGGTCAATCAAACGCATATTTGGTTGACCAGTTTTCGTTTTTTTGCCCACCTGTACGTGCCAACTTCCAGTGCTAATGGTATAGTTTGAGATTAACGGGTGCCGTAAAATTGCCCGTTGTAGGCCGTATAAGGCATTCACGCCGCATCCGGCAAAAATTTGATTAACCGCATCTAACGGACACAACACCATGAAATCTGCCACCTCTGCGCAAAGACCTTACCAGGAAGTCGGGGCGATGATCCGCGATCTGATCATAAAGACGCCGTACAATCCTGGCGAACGGCTGCCGCCGGAGCGTGAAATTGCAGAAATGCTTGATGTCACGCGGACGGTGGTACGTGAAGCGCTGATCATGCTGGAGATCAAAGGGCTGGTGGAAGTGCGTCGGGGTGCCGGTATCTATGTTCTTGATAGCTCAGGCAGCCACAACACAGACAGTCCGGATGCCAACGTCTGCAATGATGCTGGTCCTTTTGAGCTGTTACAGGCGCGTCAGTTACTGGAAAGTAACATCGCGGAATTTGCCGCCCTGCAGGCTACCCGCGAAGATATCGTCAAAATGCGTCAGGCATTGCAACTGGAAGAGCGTGAGCTTGCTTCCAGCGCGCCAGGCAGCAGCGAAAGTGGTGACATGCAGTTCCATCTCGCCATTGCCGAAGCAACGCATAACAGCATGCTGGTGGAGTTATTCCGTCAGTCCTGGCAGTGGCGGGAAAACAATCCGATGTGGATCCAGTTGCACAGCCATCTGGATGACAGCCTGTATCGCAAAGAGTGGTTGGGCGATCACAAACAGATCCTTGCCGCGTTAATCAAAAAAGATGCTCGAGCGGCGAAGCTGGCAATGTGGCAGCATCTGGAAAACGTTAAACAACGTCTGCTGGAATTCTCGAACGTTGACGATATTTATTTTGACGGCTATTTGTTTGATTCATGGCCGCTGGATAAAGTCGACGCCTGACTTATTATGATAAGCGCAAGGGTAAACGTTCCTTGCGCTTTCTTAAATTAAGAAGTCGCAATGAGTATTACTTTCTAAATTACAGGGTATTGTTTAACTATCTGTATAACCTGAATGTTAGCACTCATTCTTCTCAGTGGTTATTTACCAATATAATTCCATTCACCATTTTTTAATTCAAACAGTTCTGGAAGAGATGACGGTTGCAGAGTCATGCGTTTGAGTGGCGCATCTTCATCACCGGGGATAACTTTATATCCCATTTTTGCATGGATCTCCGCGGTACCAGGATAGGCTTCTATACCAATTATTGGGTCATTTCCCATTTCAATATTAGCATTAAGTAATGCGGCAAGGGCGAATCCGGAAGAATTTGCTACCCCTGTTACCGTCATTATCTGATCAATATAGATATCAATCCTTGGCTGCTCATTGGTCCATCTTTTGGCCTGAGAAGCTGGAAGGGTTGAAATATATCCTATTGTGGTTCCGGCATAACCTGGAACATTGCAACCAGTGCCTAATGTTATTTCATGAACTGTATAGTCCTCAACAGGATAGGAAGGACTCTTCATAAATAAATTTAGCCGTAATCCTTCTGCTAACTCTGTGGCAGCATGCGCCTTTTTACATATACCACCATATATTTCGTCTAAAGCTGAGGTGATTCGCAAGTTTCGATAGAGCATACGTCCTGTTGTTGTAATACCATCGGATTCTCTGCATGTTTCTGTCACATAATTAAATGGCCAGGACTCTTTACTAATATCAAGTTTTCTAATTTCGACAACGCTTTTTCCATCGTAATTATGGTTATTGCCACGAGTAAGAGGCAGAAGATAGATATTTTCCGTATCCAGGCGTGCACGTTCATATTTACGTGTTAACTCATTGTCGACTTTTGGATGATGAAGAAAGTGATCATCTGTAATAATTTGACTCTGAAGGGCATTGCTTATTGGCATAGACATAATAGTTACCTTTATGAGTATTTCACTGATGTATAGAAAAAAAGATAAATTTTTCTGTAGTAAAAAGAGAAGTAAACAAATGACATGCATGTTTCTGTTGTAGTGATATCAACTCTACACAGTGATATTAAAGGGTGGGAAACACTATAAAGTATCAAAAAACGCTCATTTAAAATTATTTGCATGCAATTTAAAAGCATATCTTATTACTAATTGGAATTTGATGTTGCTATATTGATGTCTATATTAATAATGCCTGTGAATGGTATTTTTGATGTATTTGATATGTTATCAATTTATATTATTTACAAACTAATTGTTTCAAATAATGCATGGCTGATTATGCGGAAATAAATAATTTCCCACCGGAATTAAGTAGCGGCGGTGACAAGTATTTTCATCTACGTAACTATTCGGAATATTCAGAATATACTAGCGGTTTTTTTTTGAGTTTGATGATTTTTATCAAATCATGACTTTTTTCCTGAAAAGTCAGTAGATATTCATAGGCAAGTAAGGTTTTATACTTTGCTGACAGGATTCAGGCCTGTCTCAGACTGACATGGATGTAATGAACAAAAGGGAATGGCTATGGAAAATGAGCATCAATACAGTGGTGCCCGGTGTTCAGGGCAAGCCGCATATGTTGCTAAACGTCAGGAGTGCGCAAAATGATGCGCCAATCACTTCAGGCTGTTTTACCTGAAATTTCAGGCAATAAAACGTCATTGCTGCGTAAATCGGTATGCAGCGATCTCCTCACTCTTTTTAATTCTCCTCATTCGGCATTACCGTCATTACTTGTTTCAGGCATGCCCGAGTGGCAAGTGCATAACCAGAGCGACAAACATCTTCAGAGCTGGTATTGCCGTCAGCTGCGTTCTGCACTGTTATTTCATGAGCCACGGATTGCGGCGTTGCAGGTCAATTTGAAAGAAGCGTACAGCCACACGCTGGCGATCAGCCTTGAGATAATGCTGTACCACGACGATGAACCGCTAACGTTTGATCTGGTCTGGGATAATGGCGGTTGGCGTAGTGCGACGCTGGAGAATGTCAGCTAAGCACAATCTCCAGCTCGCGCAGTTCACGCCAGAAGCGTTCGGCAACTGGATTCATGCGGGTATTCATCCGGTATGCGTAGGCCTGAATCGGGATCACCAGTTCTTCCCGATTCAGTACAACGAGCTGCCCGCTGCGAATTTCTTGTTGGATGGCGTACTCCGGCAGCCAGGCAATCCCACAGCCGTCGAGGGCAACCTGCTTTAAAAGCTCGCTCATCGAAGAGACAAAAAAGGTGCTGAAACTCAACTCACTGTGGCGCGTCAGGGTGCGATTAATCAATCGCCCCATGTAGGAGTTGCGGCTGTAATTCAGTAACGGAAAGTGTGGCTGCGCGAGGTTAAACAGTGCTTCTCCGTGTTCGTCACTGGCGCAGACGGGGAACAATTGAGATTCAAATAAGCGAATGTGGTCAAACGGTGCTTCCAGCAAATCTTCGTCGTGAAAGGAAAAAATACAGTCACTTTGCCCTTCACGCAGTTTATCGACCGCTTCATCGACATCAATAGCTTCAATTGCCCAGGTAAAGAGCGGCGGCATCTGGCTGATAATGGACGGTAACAGACCGAGGGAAAGAGAGTGTGCAGCGGCTATCTTGATTTTACGTTGCGCGTAATCGCTGCCGCCACGCAGCTCTGCCAGGTTGCTTTCTAACTGTTGCAACAGATGGCGGATCTGCGAATGGAAGATTTTCCCTTGTTCCGAGAGTTGCAGCGGCGTCACCTGGCGGTTAAACAATTCAACGCCAATCGCCTGTTCCAGTGCACGGATGCGGCGGCTGAATGCCGGTTGCGAGACGTTGCGACTAACTGCCGCCTGGGAAAAATTGCGGCATTTTTCCAGGGTCAGAAAATCATAAAGCCATTTTGTTTCAATATTATGCAAAACCGCACCACAGTCATCCATTACGTTTTACTCTGTCAGCCGCCCTTGCGGGCATTCTACGTCCATTCGGGCGGCTGACAACCGTTTAAGCCGTTTCAAACGTTCCTTTCACGCAGGCTTTGCCGTCTTTGACCATCAGTTTGCCGCGAGCGTATACCTGCTCAATGCGCAATTCTGGCGTCATGACCAGTAAGTCTGCGTCATTGCCTGGCAGAATTTCGCCTTTCCCGCTCAGGTTAAGGAAACCGGCTACGCTACTGGTGAGCGGGCGCAGGGCATCGCTGATACTGAAATCATAGTCTTTGACCAGCACCTGCACGGTTTCCAGCAACGTTTCAAAACCTGCAACACCGATATGGGTTAAATTCCCTTCGTCATCGAAGAACGGCTGGCTACCGTTGCCGTCGGAGCTGAGGGTGACGCGTGCCAGCGGAATACCGGCCTGAACGGCACGGGCAATACCTTCGGCAGGGGCGACCGGTTCGTCAATGCTGCTGGTGATGTCGATAGTGCCGCCTTTGTGCGCAAACTCCAGCGCCTGCTCAAACAACGGAACGTTGCGGTTAACGTGGGTCGGCAGCAGCTTGCTGATCGGCACATCGCAGTTTTCCAGCAGGTCATAGACAGGCTGTAACGCCTTTTTGCTGTCGCCCATGTGGAACACAGTGACGCCAGGTTTGCCGCCGAGCAAACCGCCAACGCGGGATTCCGCCGCCATATTAGCCAGGTGATAAACGTCAGGTGCGGCAGAACGGTGATCAGAGATGGCGCATTTCACACCAATCACGCGATCGATAATCGCCACGTCTTTTTCCACGGAACCTGTAATGGTGCGGGAAGGGACATGATAAGCGCCGGTCAGCATCCAGGCGCTGATGCCTTCTTCATTGAGCGCACGGGTCTTGGCGAGCAGGGATTCCGGGTGACGAGAGATAGAGTCAGTGCCGAGCAGACCAACCACTGACGTGACGCCCGCTTCCGTCAGACGACTTAACGCCACTTCCGGTGTGCGCGTCGTGGGACCTGCTTCACCGCCACCGCCAATCAAATGAACGTGTTGATCAATAAAACCTGGGCAGAGGATCTGCCCGCTGAGATCGACAACCGTGCAGTCCGGTACAATGTCAGAAGGGATATTACTGGCAACGGCGATAATTTTGCCGTTAGCGACGAGGACATCGCAAACTCCCCGATCTTCCGGCGCATACAAATGCGCTCCCTGCAGCAGGGTAAAACCGGCTGCGGTATAATCAATCATGGTAACTCCTTGTTAAACAATAAGCTGCATAACCCAGATCGACAGCAATGCGTTAATCACGCAGACCGTAATGATATGCGGGTAATATTTGGCATTCACTTCGGCTGTCCCCAGGCAGCGACCGACATTTTGCACCGGGTTGCCCATTAAATACATCGCGGGCAGTAAAACGGTGACATCGTGACCGGTTAATGCGCCAGCGGTTGCCAGACTGGCGGCAACACCGACTGCGCCGCCCATACTCATTAATGCGGCTAAAAGGACGGTTGCCGCTTCACCTGGCAATCCCCACAGCGCCATTACCGGTTCACAGATATGCCCCACCCAGTCGAGCAGGCCGGTAATTTTCAGCGCCTGAATGATGACAAACGCCATCACCACGTTTGGCAGCAGGTTGGTGGTGGCGATAGTAAAGCCACGGCGCGCGTCATCGATAAACATATCCATGACGTTTTTGCGGACCTGAGTTGTCATGCTTGCGCTCCTTGCGTTGGGTTGCGACGTTCTTCGAAGTTAAGCCAGACGCGCAAAATGTTGGCTCCGACAAATTTAAACACCAGGATGACGGCTAAAGGTACGATTACGGATGTGCCCAGAAAGGCAAACACCGCGACGCCGGAAGAGAAGTAGTTGGTGATAATGGCGCTACCGCTGGTTTGATATGCGGCGAAAATCACTTTATCGCGTTCGGTAATTTCACCTTCCTGCGCCAGCTCTTTGGTCATACCGGCGGCGGCATCGGTGTTTTGCAGGTTAGCGATCAGCGCCAGCGAGCAGATCCCTGGAATGCCCAACAACGGTTTTAGCACTGGCGTCATTAACTGCTGCGCGGCGCGTAATCCGCCAAGACCATCAGTAATTGAAATAATCCCCAGAGAGAGAATGACTGACGGTGCCAGCTCCAGCGCAAAGAGAAAGCCATCTTTAGCCCCCGCGCCACCCGCGCCGCGAAACGAGGTGGTGGCTCCGTTCGCACCAGGCAGTTGCCCAAACGACCCGTTCAGCACGGAAAAATCAAAAACGCGCCACCAACTGTCTGTCCCGGAAAAAACACCGGAAAAAAAGATTATGGTGAGAAAAAAAGCAAGATACCCTTTAATGCCCACTTTTTCTGTCGCCAGCTCCCCGGCTACAGCATCCCCTTGTTGTGTCATAACAATCCCCATTGTTTTTTTGTGTTTGTGTGTTGCTTGAGCCAGGAAAATTCCTGGAGCCGAAAAACCTTATCATCCATGTGGGTATGGGGAAAATGCAAGTATGTTTCTGGCTATGCGTTTTTTGCATAGCGGAAAAATTACGCTGTGTGGAAAAGGTTCTGCGCAGGATGGAGTTGCAGTAAATTCATAAACCCAGTGACAATGACATCAGTAAATTAAAACAGAAAATCCAGGGACGAAAATGAGATGGCAAAGTACAACGAAAAAGAGCTGGCGGATACGAGCAAGTTTTTAAGTTATGTCCTCCGACACAAACCGGAGGCGATTGGTATCGTACTGGACCGTGAAGGATGGGCGGATATCGATAAGCTCATACTTTGTGCCCAAAAAGCGGGCAAGCGGTTAACCCGTGCATTGCTGGATACCGTTGTCGCCACCAGCGATAAAAAGCGTTTTAGTTACTCCAGTGATGGTAGGTGCATTCGCGCGGTTCAGGGGCATTCGACTTCGCAGGTCGCCATTTCCTTTGCCGAAAAAACACCGCCACAGTTTCTTTACCACGGTACGGCAAGCCGTTTCCTTGACGAGATAAAAAAACAGGGGCTGATTGCAGGGGAGCGTCATTACGTGCATCTCTCTGCTGATGAAGCAACGGCACGCAAAGTGGGAGCAAGACACGGATCGCCGGTTATCTTAACCGTCAAAGCACAGGAAATGGCGAAACGAGGCATCCCTTTCTGGCAAGCGGAAAACGGGGTCTGGCTGACAACAACGGTTGCTGTTGAGTTTCTTGAGTGGCCGTTCATGCCGGCAGGGAAACAAAAACAATAAATTCAAGATATTGCAGGGGTTATATAGGCCTGATAAGCGCAGCGGATCAGGCAATGTAGCGTTTGTTATCAGTCGGAAAGGATACCCTCGCACAAGGGTATCCTTAATAACCTGCTGAAATTAAAGTGATTTGCGGCAGGCGGTCAGTTGGGGGCTGGAATCAGCGTCGCTTCCGGTCATACCCGTTAGCATCTGCACATAGTAGTGCCGATTGTAATCATCAGATTCACTTGTCCAGTAAGCTCCTTGTGTAAATTGCGAATTACTGGAAAACGCTCCAACGTTCCCCCATTCACCATACAGTGATCCCTGCGTGCGTTTGTTTTCGCCAGACGTCAAATGTGTGATGCCAGGAAGAGTATATCCATCATTTTTCGCATGACAGAGCGCATTGGCAGCTAGCCAGATATTGGTATGATTTCCATTATTCACCCACCAGCCTTTCAGCTTAATTAAGGTCTGGTAGGTTGTACCTCCTTGTCGGGGAACAGCACTTATTGTGACTGACGTTTGATCGCCGATATTTGAGAAAGAAACTTTACCTGACGCATCGACAGACACCCAACTCTGTGAACTTGAAAACATATAATCATCAACGGTTTTACCCGCTTCAAAGTTATCATTGTTGAGTGTGTAATACGCTCCTGCAAAACCTTCGCTCGGGAATTTAGCCGTGGAGAAGGTATGGTTGTTTGCAGTGACATGACCGGACATTTCTTTTATCGAGTGGATGAGATCCAGCGATACGCTTAATTTTGCCTGATGAACCCCGTTCAGCATGGGAATGAGGGTCGCTGTTCCCTCTTTTCCGCCAGTGACAGTCACAGTGTACTCGCCATAATTTCTTTGGCTGTAATCAATATCGCTCAACTTGAGAAAGTTCACGAAGGGGCCTGACTGGACAAATTCCAGATGATCAGACGTCACTATCGGGTTACCGTACTTGTCTTGCAATGTTAGCGTAAGTTTTGCGCTCTGCTGGTAGTCAGCCTTCAAAGTGTCAACGTCGGATTTCAAAATTGACTTACTTTCATCGGCCGTGCCGGCAACCAATGTAATGGTTGCGGATTGGTTGGCTGTACCAGGAACTTGCACATTGACTGTTAAAGTTTCTGCCAATGTACTGGTTATTGTCGCCGTGACTTGCCCGGACTGATCGGTACGCGTAGTTGGAATATTAACTACCGGGCTGCCTTTGGTGTCTAAGGCATAACTAACATCGACACCTTCAACCGGGAATCCGTAATCATCTTCTACTCGTGAAGTGATGGTGCTGTTATCAACGCCGTCGGCGGTTATGGTGTCAGGAGAGGCCACGACGCTCACAACATGTGCCGTTTTAGCATCTGCCTTAACCGCAACCGTTACCTGTCTCTGAACGGGAACATCTTTGCCCATTGTGGCCGTAACGGTATAGACATTCACTTTGTCACTGGTCAGCGTCACTTTGGCCTGACCATACTGGTCAGTAAGGACTTCCCCTGTATTGCTTAGCGTTGCACCTTCAGGCGTTACGCTAAAGGTGATAATTTGCCCAGGCATTAATTCATCCCGAGCATTTCTCGCCGTTGCGGTAAGCGTAATACCTTCACTGTTATGGACCGTGGTTTCTGGCTTCGATGATGTTAACTCGAGCTTGCCATTTGCCACATTCACGTCAACCTTACTACTACTGTTATTGTCCAGCGTTGCCGTCACCTGATAAACCCCAGACTGGGTGCTAATAAGGTTAACGTACGCATAACCGTTATTATCGGTGTAAGCCGTATCGCCTATCGTAATGTGAGCTGTTGGCTGCGCACTTAATCTGACGCGTTGACCCGCTATTACATTGTTAAACGCGTCCTGGACGAGTATCCGTAGCGTGATGTTTTCACCAACCGTTATCGTTTTTTCGGCTCCGGTTATACTTATAACCTTCGCCGAACTTTCATCCGGGAGCACTGATAAACTAAACGTTTTATTATCGGAGGGTTGCGTTTTCCGGCTCACCACGACGTTATGTTGTCCGGCAATATTGCTGGTCATTGTTACCGTCGCCTGACCCAGCGTATTGGTGGTGACTTCTGTTCCGCTTAGAGTGACATCGTTACTCTGGAAAGTGACCAGCTGGTCTTTAAGCGGATTTTGGTAAGCGTCCAGGATCGTTGCCGTCAGGGTACTCCCCGTATTGTTACCCGCAACAATGGTATTTAATAAGGCAATCAGCGGCTGGAGCTGCGCGCTGTTTGTATCCCCAATAAAAGTGACTTGCTGATGAGCAACGGTATTATTTCTGGTCAGCGTCGCCGTAACTGTAAACTCACCCGCTTCTGTGCCTCGCAATGTGACCACGGCATCGCCGTTTGCATCGGTGCGGGCGGTTTCACTACTTAGCGTGAAGTTTCCGGTCATGGAGGCTGGCAAGGTAAATTTCACATCCTCATCCGGCAACGGGTGTCCATACACATCTTTCACACTGGCTGTCAGGATAACGGTATTTGTATTGTTAGCGATCGCACTGCCTGACCCGGCATTTAAGGTCATTACCGATTGTTCCCTGTTTGGGACCACGGTGATCGTGACCGACTGGTGAATATTTTTATCCGCCTCAAGCGAGGCATCGACGGAATAGCTACCAGCTTTTGAACTGGTCAGGTGCACTCGCACAATACCGGACTGGTCTGTGGTGGCGGTCGTGTTGTCCAGTTGCGAGCCACCTGGTGCCACAAAATTCACTTTCATATCTTTTAATGGATTGTTATGAAAGTCTGTGACGGTGGCGGTCAGAGTACTGCCCTGGCTGTTGCCAGCAATAATGGTATCTGGATCGGCAACCAGTTGTTTGAATTTTGGCGTACTCGAATCGCTAACGAATTTCGCAATTATCCGTTGTGAGAAACCATTTGGCAGCGTGGCACTAATCGTATTTTCTTCAGCAACCTGACTTACCATGTTGATTGTGGCAACACCGTATGCATCCGTTTTTTGCTGCGGCGGTTCGACAAATTCCGCGCTTCCTTTTTCATTCTTAAAGGTGACCTGATGATTTGTCAGGGGATTATCACTCTCATCAGTGACGTTGATAGTGAGGGTATTAAATGTCTTTTTATCGGCGTAAACGTCATTATTCGTCGCTGATAATGTGGCGACGCGAGCCTTATTCTGGTTAGCCTCAATGTTATAAATATGCGATTGCAGTGGAGCATTCCAGTTGTGAAGGCTAAGTTGTGCCCTTAGTGCTGTTCCTTGCTTATGGGCCGGATAATTCGCGGCATAAACGCCCGGCTGCTCTTCGTTCCAGACAATCGTGGCTCCAGGTTTGCTGTTTTCGACAGTAACGGCTTTTACCAATTCTTCTTTTTGATAAGCAACCGGTTGATTGCTGTCGTCTTTCAGTTCCACCCTAACCTTGATGTCGTCTCCGGCATAATACGATACGTTATCTATTGTTATTGAAGAATGGTCGCGGGATGAGACAACAGGGACGATATTAACGACGATGGATTCTTTTACCGCACTCTCACCGTTAATTTGCGGCGTCAGTGTTACTGAACCTGATGTCGTTCCGGCGGTCAGCATCTGTGTGTAACTACCATCACCGTTATCTGTCCAGTCAGACAGGGTGATATCCTGAACGCCTTCACTGCGAGTTTGCAGCGCCAGCCCCGGCACCGGAGTTCCGTCGGAATCGTGCGCAGTAACGGTCAATGTGGTCGTCGATTTTTTATCTGCAGCTACGGTTAGCGGATTAACGGATAACAGAGAATCTTTCTGGCTTAATGTCGGAGCCTGAATGACGACCATGCTTTGTTCATGACGTGACAGGTTACCTTTTACATCCTCGGCGGTAACGTCTATCGACCATGTATTATCGGTTTCTGGAGTGTTAGTGAAGCGGTAACCTGGCAGCGTGACCGTGATATCTTTTCCAGACGTGCTGACTTTACCTCCGGCAGCTTCCAGCGCAGCGGCTTCGATGTTATAGCCTTTCAGGGCATATTTGGTCTGTATCGAGGAAACCAGCGGTTTTATTTCTCCAGACTTTCCTTTCACCGGATCCAGCAGACTCAGGCGAATCAGCTCTTTCTTGCGATATTCCAGAACGATATTGTTGTTGCGATCAATCAGGTCATAACGACTACCGGCCAGACTGCGCCGTCCGGCCACTTCGTCCGGGTTAAGCTGTTTCTGCATTGAGCTGCTGGGTTGCCAGGTCAGATCAACGGCAAAACGTGTGTCATTTTCACCTTGCTTCCCCTGACGCTGTTCTGCACTGAGAGTCAGAAGCGGGAAGGGGGTATAGTTGAGGCCCGCGGTAATAGCATGGGGATTACTTTGGCGATCATTCTTGTCAAACAGCGCCACTTCATCACCATAGTATTGTTCATAGACCAGTTTTCCACCCAGTTGTGGCCAGGCTGGTAACCAGCCTTCCGCGCGTAAATCCCAGCCGTTGGCCGGGCGGGCTTCGTAGTCATTATCCAATTCCGGTGCGCTACGCCAGCCGGTCAGGCCGATATAAGCGTTGCTGCTCAACTTCAGATAATCACGCCAGTATTCTGCGCCAAGCCCCGCGCGGGAGTGATAGCGGCTCAGGTCGTGGTCAAAAAACAGGTTGATGCCTGACATCCAGCTGGGGGTGAAATGACGCCAGCCCAAACCGGTGTTGATCTGGGTACGGTCGTCTGTTCGGTGAAGGGTATGCTGGCTGAAGAGCAGATAATCGGGTGTGTCATACCACGGATGCAGGAAGTCGAATTGCGAATTTTTCAGGCTGAAATCTTCATCCACACCCAGAGAGATTTTCGCAGTGCCAAAGTTATTTAACCAATCAGTCATCGCGCCTGAGGCTTCTGAAGACGCCCAACCACGCGCCATGCCGCTGGCCTGCTCACTATTCATATCTTGTGAAAGCAGAGTGCCAACTCGCTGCGAAGTGCTGGCTATTTGATTCTCCAGCGTGTTTTCGCCATTCGCAGGCGGTACGGCATTTTGTTGCTCATGACTTTTCTGCGAGGTTGTTGTCGGAACATCCAGTTCCTCACCCTGGCGCACGTTATCAAAGCCGCGAGCAAAAGTACGGAACTGATTAAGACGACGAAGCTCCTCCAGTGAAATACCGAATCGATCAGCAACGCTTTGCGCTGATTCCAGCGCTCCAAGCGTGTAAGGCACAGTATTATTTTCTATTAGAGGGGGGGCAGATGAAACTGTCGTCTGAGGTTTAGCGTGTACCACATTTTGTGCCGTCGCCATGACGGGGGAAAAAATTTGTGTAAATAAACAAACTCCGGCGGTCAGGCGGCGTATTTTGTCACCCAGACCACATAAAGAATTTTGAATATTATTTTTTATTTGATGCGCATTTGTTGAAGACATAGTGACCTTCCGTGAAAAAACAGAATTAAACTTGTTTTTCTAGCACGGAGATATAATGCGATTCTGACTATAATATGACCAGAAATAATGAATTAGCCGTGGAATTGCTAAACCAGGATTAATAACGGCGGTGGCTGAGTACCTCCAAAGAAAAAAGATGTTTTAATTATTTTACGTGATGTACTGAAAAGTTAAATTCGTTAAATTACTTAAGAATAATTCGTATGCAATTTGAATATTTGCATCCCGCAGATTAATGCTGCGATAAATAGCGCCGCTGCGCCGCAGAGCGTGGCACTGGCGAGGGCCGACGTTCCGTTGCCGAGCATACTGGTCAGTGCCGGGCCAAGAATTTGCCCGATACCATAAATCAGTGTCACAAAGCCCAAAAGGTTAAGATTTCCCGGCACGCTAAGCTGGCGGGCGATGGTCATCACCAGCGAGGTCGTCCCCATAAAGGTGCCGCCAAAACCAATACTGCTGATGATGAGTAATAAAGGAGAGCTGCTGGCGAGAGTTAACAGCACGCAGATCGCCTGCACCAGCAAATTCGCGGTCAGGCAAGGTAATGCTCCCCACCGTTTGGCTGCCCACAGCCAGCCAAAGCAACCAGGGACAATTGACAAGCCAACCAGTGTCCAAAGGTGAGCCGTCAGCACAGGCTGGCCCGCGTCTTTCGCCATGAGCGGCAGGTAGGTGGCGACGATGATATAACCAAAACCCGCCAGACCATACAAAATCGCCAGTAACCACCAGCTCATGGGTTGTTGCGCGATTTTTGCCAATGGCGCTGGCGCGATAACGTGTTTATTCGACGGGATGAGCAGCGCCAGAGCAAGCAATATAATGGCAGAAAGTGCTCCGGCACCTTGCCACAACGTTTGTGAAGAGAGGGCAAAATGCAGGCCTGCCAGCACATATTCATTGCCCAGAGCGATGCCGACGCCAACACCAGAAAATAGCGCCGCAAGGACAAAAGGATGGCGGGTATGTTGCATGATGAGCGTTGAGCCGAAAATCAACATCCCGGCGCTGGCGACTCCCGCCAGAAAGCGAATGATGAAAACCAGAAGAAACGGCGGTAGCCACGCCATCGCGAGGATTAATAATCCGGTTGCGAGGGCGGAAGCTAACAGGAACGGGCGCAGGCGTGAGGGTAAATGAAACGCGCCGAATGAAAACAGCAGGCTCCCCGCCAGATATCCGGCATAGTTACCGCTGGCGATCCATGAGAGTTCGCTAAAGGAAAATTCGCCTTCCGCCAGCATGACTGGCAGCATCGGCGTATAGAGAAAGCGGCCTAAACCCATACCTAAGGTCAGAACCAGCATCCCGAATAACGCGGTGCTGAAAGAAAAACGTTCTCCGGGATGCGATGTCGAATTCATGTTCTGCCTGGTTTGTATTATTTTGAGTTAACAAGTTAATAACAAAAAAGGAGAACCTGCCAGACTGTTATCGTGATTTTGTCGACGTAAAGCGATAAAAAAGATTGGGTTCGCCAACGATATAGATGTTGCCACTGGCATCCATCGCTATCCCTTCCGCCTGCTTGATGTTGTGTGAAAGGCCATACCTGCCTTTGGTTAACGACATTTCGCCGATCACGTCACCTGTCACGGTCACTTCCTGCAGGGCGCGTGACTCATGTGACAACACCAGCAACGTATTTTTTTGTGGGTTAAATTCCGCGCCAGAAACATCATCCAAAGTAAACTGACGCTGCAACGCTTTATCTTTGCTGATATGCAACTCATCGCTACGCAATAGCCCGGTTACTTTGTAGACCTCTATCGGATTTTTCTCTTTAAAAAACCAGAAGGTATGGTCCTGAGAGGAGTAAGCCAGCCCTTCAAAGCCACAGTTAGTTGGTGTTTCCTGCAATGGGATTTTAATTTTTTTGAGGATGCTCACTTCCGAGTCAGCGTTAAGTGAAATCACATAAATGGCATAATCACGTTCATCACTGATGACAAATTTATTATCACCAATGTATTCAATCGTCTCGAGATCCTTAACAAAATCGAGCGGAATGGTGCGGATCAGGTTACCCTCGGTCGTCATTTCAACGATGGTTGCAGGTTTGTTGATAGTGCTAAACAAGGTATTGCTCTGCGCAGACCAGGTCAGTGAGGAGATATTTTTAGTTACTCCTGTAATCTCTTTACCATCGATAGTGGCCTGATAATTCTGAAACCCTGAGACATGCTGGCTTTTACGGACGCAGGATTGCACAAAAAACAGGCTCACCGCCACGATGGCGCAAAGAAAAACGATAAAGGTGATGCGCTTTTTCAACTTGTTGCTCCTTATTATTGCTTTTTTTCTCGTCAAATTCAGTGCGACAGATAAGGAGTATACGGATGAAGCTTAATGAATTCTTAACGCGGGCGATGAAATAGTAAACGCCGCAGGGGAGTTGCGGCGTTTGTCTCTGGATGGCGGAACATTTTCAGCTTACATCGACTGATAAATGCGCCTCATCCATGAATGATAGATGAGGCGGTTAGCAATTTATATCCTCTGCCATACTCACTCTGTTTGGGTGATTATTGAACTATTCGTCAACTATATACGTTGGCTGATAAGACGTTAAACCCGGAATGGAAAAATTGCTATTCACTTCTTTCTTTAAACGGGCTTCATTAAAACTGGTACTGTCCTGTTGCTCAGTACTGTTCTTGGCTTGTTTATCGGTACTGTTCTTGGCTTGTTTATCGGTACTGTCATTGGCTTGTTTCTCGATACTGTCACTGGCTTGTTTCTCGATACTGTCATTGGTTTGTTTCTCGGTACTGTCATTGGCTTTTTTATCGATATTATCATTGTAAATATATGCATTCTTAAGAGAAACATTATTCACTTTGGCATTGAAAAAACAGGCATTTTTAAAAATCGTATCTATAAATATCGTATTGAACAACCATGCATGGTTAAATAGAATATTCGAACCTTCTGTACCAGTGAAATTAGTATTGTCAAATTTTGCAGCCGAAAAGTTTGTATTAAAGAGTTTGCATTTTGTTAAATTAGCGTTAGTAAAATTGGTATACATGCAGCTAATATTAGTAAGATCTTTGTCTGAAAGATTTTTCTCTGATAGATTGGAATAATCAAATACTGCTCCAATAATTAATGACGGAAAGAAAATCACTTTTGTGAAATCTATGTGTGCAAGATAAGCGTTACTAAGGTCACTTCCAGTAAAATTAACGCCAGTGAGAACTTTTCCGCTGAAGTTACTGTTCCGTAGATTTGCATTTGTAAAATTTATATTAAGCAAGTGGCGAACTTTACGAAAATCGATTTTTTCTAATGAGGCGTCAATAAAGGTTGCATAACGGAGATCACAATCGGTAAAATCCACGCCTTCACAGATCGTACCGGTGAAATCCGCATTTCTAAGAATGCTGCCATTAAAATTGACATTCCTTAGAACCATATTAGACAAGTCTATGCCGGTTAAATCCATTCCCGCTAAATTCAACCCTTCTATACACCGTTGACCCGATTCATCTTCAGGGATAGCAGTGCTAATAGTATTGATGACAACATCACCTATCTTGAAGGTCATTGTAATTCCTGCATCAGAGATAGAGACTTTTCGCGTAAGACGTTCACTGTTATCTCCAGTGATACTCTTCTGAGCAACGTAAAAGCGCTCGCATGTATGACAAAATCTTTTCCAGCTCTCATTTGGGGGCAGATTATTGTCCGGGAGGAAATTAGCAATGCTATAAAGATCGTTCAGGACGCTACTTCTTATTTCAGGAGAGGCGCACTCAATAATTTCAGAGGTGGATATTGTATTTTTAATTTTATCTCTATTATCCGTGAGATTCCGTGATTCTGCTATATTTGGCTGCTGCTGGTTTTCTTTGTAGTATTGCAGCACATTTTCCCATTGTAGGTTTGTGAACGAGAAAGTTTCAGTCTCGTTATTGTTATCCCGTATGGTTAATTGATTTTCTACTGGGTCAAAAGCAATCATGAAATTATTCAGGTGTTGATATTGATGAGTGGCATCTAATTTCACTTCAAATGAATTTGAACTTTTGCAGGCATGTTTTAAAAACTTATCACAGGGAAGGTGTTGATCTTTATCTACGTGTTGTGGGTCATTGTGCAAAACAGAGAAAATACTCTCTTTCAAATTGTTCTTGTCAATATAGATTGGTAGTTGCGCTTTTTGTTCCATTATTTTAATAAACTGCTGCAATTGCTCTGTTTTAACATTGCAGTGATGACTTATATCTTTATCTTTATCTTTATCTTTATGTTTAACAGTTAATACGCTTTCATTATCATCTTGTCGATTAAATATTATTTTTAGATCGTCAATTTCAAACTCATGTAAACCATTTCTTTTGGTATTGGCGATGATTTGTTCTGTTGTTGATGAATATCGATTTAAGGTTAATTCGAGATTGTCGGGATTAGAGATAAGGTGAATAAAAACATTTAGTACACGCTTAATCAAACCATCATTCAAATGATTTATATCATAATTAATTTGTTTTTGTATGGTTTCAATTTCCGTGTTAATATCAAATGGTTGGTTGTTTATTTCATGGCAAGCTTTTAGTCCCGAATACATGCCGAGTGTTGGGAAAATATCCTGGTATATGTTTAGGAAGCCCATATTTTTATCCTTGAATTGTGAAATATTCTTCTAAATCTAAAATAATCAGGGGGATGGGTAAAGATAAGCTTCGCACAGAAACTTATCTTTTATCATTATCTCACCCGGTAATCATTTTATTTCTCTATGCATAATTATGGGTTTAAGTATAATAAAATGTATAATGTATTTTAGACGTAAAATAGTAAGGTGCTATCAAAAATCGCTCATTTTGTGGATGGGAAATATTTCACGGCAGACGAGATATTTAATACAACTTCCTTCATGCAGGATTATGCGCAGCCAATTATCCGCGCGTTATATTTAAAGGTCTTATTGCCTGGTTGACGCTTCTGAATCGTAATGCACCACGCACTGCCAGTCGCTGCCCTGCTGGCAATATATCGCTTCGGTCTGCCCAGGGATCACCCATTGTATTTCCTCGCCGGGCAGACAGGTCAGCCAAATGCATAACCCGCAGCCGCCGCGTAAATCACGGGGAATATCGCTGACGCGAAAAGTCATGCCCGCTGCCTGCAACGCCTTGCGGGTTTGTATCACGCCGACCGTGGAGTGAAATAAAAATAAAAACTCTTTCATCGGCGTGTCCTCACTCGTTGACCAATTACCGCCGCGCCAATTGCGCCAGCAAATTGCGCATCAAGATGGGTATTTACCGGCATTCCCAGGTGAGTTTCCAACATCCGGGCAAACGCCTGGCAATGACTAACGCCACCAGTAAACAGAATCGGCGCTTCACAGGAGAGACGAGCAATGAAATTGGCACTCCGCCGCGCCATCGCGTTAATCACTCCAGCGAGAATCGCTTCTGGCGCGACGCCCGCTGAGCGCAAGCTGATCACTTCTGATTCGGCAAACACCGTACACATACTCGTGATGGCGTGCGGCGTGACATTTTCGGTAATACTGTCGAGTTGCTCGACGCTGGTGCCAAGCGTGCGCGAGATCACCTCCAGGAAACGCCCGGTGCCCGCCGCGCATTTGTCATTCATCAGGAAATCGCACAGGTTACCGTCATCATCAAGCTGAATCACTTTGCTGTCCTGACCACCGATGTCGATTACTGCGCGCGTTGCTGGCGCAAGAAACCGTGCGCCCAGCCCATGACAGGAGATTTCCGTCACCTGTTTATCGGCAAAATCCACCAGTTGCCGCCCGTAGCCGGTGAGCGTCAGAAACGGCGTTGTCTCTAACCCTTCGCGCAGAGTTTCCCAGGCTTCAGTAATTGCTGTTGCCGGGCGAAAGGGGGTTGGAACGAGGAAACGGCGCGTAATCACGCCGTCTGCCAGTAAGATCCCTTTGGTGGCGGTAGAACCAGAATCAATGCCAATCGAATATGTCACTGCCACTCCTTACAGCATCTCAATAAAGGCCGCGACACGGGTACTGAGCTGCCCGACATCTGAGGTGGAGTAGTCTGTTTCAATAGCGATATAAGGAATGTTGTGCTGCTGACGCACATGACGTTTAATCGCCAGCGATTCCACCGCGTAGGTATGGCACGCCTGCAAAATCACATCAACTACGCCATCGACCTGATATTCTTCCACCATCTGGCTGAGCATTTGCAGGCGCTGATCGTTCGGCGAAACACAGGAGCAGCCAATCGCCAGATATTTATCCGCCAGCGCGTCGTAGACATCGCCCGTTTCTGCCACGCATTGCTCGGTCGCTTTCGCCCCGGTGCAGTTTTCATAACCGACAACCCAGCCGCCATTCTCTTCAATCGCGCGCGCTACTTTCTCTGCTGCGCCGCCAATTGGGCAGCCGGTGATTAAAATGCGTGGACGCGGGTCCAGTCGCTGGCCTTCTTCCCACTGCTGACGAACGCGGGCGGTCATTGCATCCAGTTCATTGATCAACGCTTCTTTGTCAAAACGGAAGGTTGCGCCGTAGACCACTTTCAGAATGTCGCTGCCGCTAAGCGCCGGAGGATTTAACTGCCCAAGATGATAAAAATTGGCCAGTGCGCGACGTTCGCGGTTTTTCAGCGCAATGGCATCGCGCAGAGCATCTTCGCTAATCTCGTGCCCAAAACGTTCTTCTACCGTTTTTTGCAAGCGCAGCATTTCTGCTTTCCATAACGCGCGTGAGGCATCGTCCTCAACGCTGTTTGGCAACTGCATCACATGAACGGGCTTAAACTCCGCCATGTATTCATACATTTTCTTTTTGCCGTCGCAGGTGGTTTCACCGACCACCAGATCAGAAAAGTAGAAGTAGGGGCATTTATCGGTTTTGCCGAAGCCGTAGCTGCTTTTAATCAGCGGGCAGAGGTTGCGCGGCAGATCTTTCTCGGCTTCTTCAATGGTTTCATCAGAGGTGGAACAGAGCGAAACCACAACTGCACCGGCTGCCATCGGGATCTCTTGCGGCATAAAGGTGCAGTAGGTGCCAACCAACGGAATGCCGCGCTCCTTGAGATCCATGACGGTGAGAAAGCCTTTCTGGCGAGCTTCAGAGAACTGATCGAAAATGGCGGGTAGATCGGTGACAAGTGACATGATTTTCCTTCCCCGTACCACGGGAGATAATGAAAAGAGGCCACATTATTACCATTCTTTTAGTATGGTTTATTTGATCTCTCTCGCGGTTAGCCACTTCGTTTTTCATGGATTTCTAAAAATTGCCGAGGGGGAACAAAGCCGGGAGCTGCGACAGCAAATACAAAATCAGCCCAATACAACCGCCAACCAGCGTACCGTTGACACGGATAAACTGCAGATCTTTGCCGATATTTAACTCGATTTGCCGCGACATATCCCTGGCATCCCAGCTTTTTACCGTATCGCTGATATGTCGCGTCAGGAATGCGGAAAACTCAGGCGCGACGCGGTGCGCGGCTTGTTCCAGATGACCATTTAACGACGCCCGCAAGGCATCATCGGCAATTAACGTTTCGCCAAACCATTGACCCGCTCGTGCGATACGTTCTTTCACACGAGAATCTTCACTGTTGATATCCGCTTTCAGCCATTCCCGTAAATCCCCCCACAATTCACTGAGATAGCGGTTAAAGGCTTCATCCTCTTTCAGATAGCTTTTTACGGCATCAGCTCGCGCTGCCATTTCAGGATCGTTTTTCAACTTGTCGATCAGGGCAAAAGTGGCGCGATCAAACGCATGGCGGATCTGATGCGCACGATCGCGGCTGATATCATCAAGCAAAGAATTCACCGCGTCAGAAACTAACTCCGCGCTATGTTCGCCCAGCCATTCAGTGGGCAAAATTTTGGCTTTTAGCGGATGCTCGCTCTCCAGCCAGCGAACAATCTGCTGGGCGATAAACTTGCGCGATTTATCGCGCTGGAGCAGGGCGATCAACTGTGCGATCAGCGTATCGAGCAGCACCTGATGGCGATCGTTTTTGGTCATACTCTCCAGCATCAACGCACTGGTGCCGGAAAGATCGACCTTATCAATCGCCCGATGGACTGCGCGCTTAAGCAGGCGCTGAATACGCGCATCATCGGTCAGTTCAAGAAAACCGCTCATGATCTGCAACAGATGCTGACCAACGCGGCGGGCGTTTTCCGGCTGACTAAACCAGTTGCCAATCAACAACGCCGGTTCGTGACGTCGAATCAGTGCCACCAGCGACTGGGTATCGAGAAATTTTTCCTGCACGAACTGGCCGAGATTTTCGCCAATCCGGTCTTTATTACGCGGAATAATCGCCGTATGACGAGAAATGATCGGAATCGGCACGCGGCGAAACAGCGCCACCACCGCAAACCAGTCCGCCAGTGCGCCGACCATCGCCGCTTCAGCAATCGCCTTCACGCCGCTCACCCAAAAATTGGGTGGCAAAAACAGCGTAACGACAAAGGTAGCAGCGGCGATAAGCAATAAAGAGAGCGCCAACATTTTGGCGCGTCTGAGTTCAATGATTTTATTCATAACGTTAAGAATAGAGCCTGACGGTAGGATCGCGCAAAAATCACCGCTCCTCCGCCAGCTCGGCAGCCTGATGTTGGCGCACGCGATTGAGCAATCCCGCCAGGGTGAAAACGACGATAACGCCCGCCACAACGGCTAATAGATGAAACGGCAAGCGACCGCCGTTAAACCACAGCCAGCGGCCGATTTCGACTGAGACAGACATCACCATCAGGATCACCATATTCAGCGATGCGGAGACGGTTCCTTTCGGTAAGTTATTGGAAAACAGCGTAAAGCGGAATAAGGTCGGGAAGATCAAACCAATCCCGAAAGCATACAAACTGGTGCCCAGCACCGACCACAGCCAGACGTGCGGTGACAGCAGATTGCCGATAATCAACAGCGCGAGGCCGACCAGTTGAATGGGTACGGCACGCCAGATGAAGCGCGGTTCGGTTGGTTCTTTAACGAAACGCGCCACGATGGCATTCGCGACAATCACCGCGCTGAATACCGGAACCTGTGTCCAGGCGAACTGCGAGGTCGTTAAGCCGCCTGCATCAATCAGGATCACCGGCGAGACTGCCACCCAGCTCATCATTGGGATATAGCTTAAAGAGATGGTTGCTGCGCCAAAGAGGAACAGCCGATTGCAAAAGACATTACGAAAATCGCGCAAGACGCTTTTGGCGCTAAATGGAACCGCGCCGCGCTTCACCGTCTCTGGCATCGTCAGCAGTAAGCCAACAAATGAGATAAAACCCATAACCGCAATGATGGCAAAAAGCACTTTCCAGTGCATAAAGTGCATCAGAGCTGCGCCGGAAAGCGGGCCGATAATCGGCGCAATCAGTACGATGGAGGTGATAATCGCCATCAACTTGATCCCTTTTGTCTGTCCGAACGCCTCCTGCACCGTGACATAACCAACGGTGGCAATAAAACAGATACTGGTGCCCTGAATTGCACGCGCGATAAGAAATTGTGTCATTGACGTGGTGAACATTGTCGCGGCGCAGGCAAGGGTAAAAATTAACGCCCCGGTAATCAGCACCGGCCTGCGGCCAATTCTGTCGGAAAGCGGCCCCAGCAGCCACTGTAACGCCATACCGCCAGCAAGATAGAGACTGACGGCAGCAGGGGCCAGACTGATATCGGCATTAAAATCACGGACCACATTAATGATCCCTGGCTGGATCAGATCCGTCGACAGATACGCAGCAAAGTCATACAAAATCAACGCCATCGGGAAAAACAGCGTGGCGGCATGGCGGGCAAAAAAACGTGGCATAACAAACAACTCCTTGTCCGGAGAACCCCAATGGGGAAAACGAAATTCAATACCGTCGGTAATGACGAAAGGCAGGCGAGAAGGACAAATGTACTGAATTTCATGTAATCAACCACACTGCCTGTGAACACACAGACAGAGAAATACCTTCTGACTCCAGGTCAGAATGTATAACGATTACAAATAGTCATCAGCACATTACACCTCTTGAATTGATGGGTTGCATAGAAAATATACACCTTAAGTGTAATTAAAATTTGCGGTTAATCAAAAGAGCGCGGTGGAAAGGGGGAATATCTGCCGGGTACAGGAAATGTAAAATGCGAGCCTGTTTCCGGAAAAATGTATCGTTTGCAGAAGAATAAAAATAGCCTGGAAAGCACCTCGGGGAATGGGAAATTGCCGGGTGAGAATGGTTTTGTTAGTCGCTAAAGTCGGGCCATCTTATCAACAGGTGACGGATCGCCATGACAAACTTCACGACCAGTACGCCGCATGACGCATTATTTAAATCCTTTCTCACCCACCCTGACACCGCGCGGGATTTTATGGAGATCCATTTACCTAAAGATTTACGTGAACTGTGCGATCTCGACACTTTAAAACTGGAATCCGCCAGCTTCGTCGATGAAAAATTGCGGGCGCTACACTCCGATATTCTGTGGTCGGTAGAGACCCGTGAAGGTGATGGCTATATCTATGTGGTGATTGAACATCAGAGCCGTGAGGATATTCATATGGCCTTTCGCCTGATGCGCTATTCCATGGCGGTGATGCAGCGCCATATCGAGCATGATAAACGCCGGCCGCTACCGCTGGTCATCCCGATGCTGTTTTATCACGGTAGCCGTAGTCCTTATCCCTGGTCCCTGTGCTGGCTGGACGAATTTGCCGACCCGGCTACCGCACGGAAGCTTTATACCGCCGCGTTCCCGCTGGTGGATGTCACTGTCGTGCCAGACGACGAGATTGTGCAGCATCGCAGAGTCGCCCTGTTGGAGTTGATCCAAAAGCATATTCGCCAGCGCGATCTGATGGGGCTTATCGACCAACTGGTATTATTGCTGGTTACAGAGTGTGCTAATGACAGCCAGATAACTGCGCTGTTAAATTACATTTTACTGACTGGCGATGAAGCGCGTTTTAAAGAGTTTATCAGCGAACTAACCAGTCGAATGCCACAACAAAGGGAGCGAATAATGACGATTGCAGAGCGAATTCATAATGATGGATGGCTGTTGGGAAGGGAGAGGGGGAGGAAAGAAGGGAAAGTAGAAGGGGAACGGAGCCTCCTCCGATTGTTGTTGCAGAATGGGGCAGATCCTGAATGGATACAAAAGATTACCGGACTCTCGGCAGAGCAAATGCAGGCATTAGATCAGCCCTTGCCTGAAAGCAAGCGCGATCCATGGATCGAGTACTAATCAGAGACTGATGGCAAACGCAAAGCTGCCTGATGCGCTACGCTTATCAGGTCTACATAACCCATTAAATATATTGAACTTTAAAAATTTTGTAGACCTGGTAAGGCGTTCACATGGCATCCGGCATGAACGAAGCGCATTTTGCCTAAGCCATGCTGGAACGTGGAGATGACCCTGCAAAGATAAAACGAGTCACACGCGATTCGTGAGAGGAAATCAGGGGGCTCACCACTATTTCGAATTCATTCCATTGCCCGATACACGGCTTCGCCAATTTGCTTCAGTGCTTCGCGATAGGTTTCGCTGAGCGGCAAAGCGCAGTTGATGCGCAGACAATTACGGTATTTGCCGGAAGCCGAGAAAATCGAGCCTGCCGCCACCTGGATTTTCATGCGGTATAGCTGCCGCGCAACGCAGACCATATCGACCTGTTCAGGCAATTCTATCCACAGTAAAAATCCGCCTTTCGGGCGCGTAATACAGATTTCGCAGGGAAAATATTCCCGTATCCAGCAGGTATAAAGCGCCATATTGCGCTGATAGTTCTGCCGCATCCGCCGGATATGGCGATGATAGTGACCTTCCAGCACAAACGTTGCCGCCGCCATTTGCGTGGACGGTACATTAAAGCTGCTGATGGCATATTTCATATGCAGCAGTTTATCGTGATAGCGCCCCGGTGCGACCCAACCCACGCGCAGGCCAGGTGCAATACTTTTACTGAACGAGCTGCACAGTAGCACTCGCCCGTCGATATCCCAGGAATGAATGGTCCGCGGGCGCGGATACTCCGTCGCCAGTTCGCCGTAGACATCATCTTCAAAAATCACAATATCATGACGCTGAGCGAGAGAGAGAACGGCCCGTTTGCGCGCGTCCGGCATAATAAATCCCAGCGGATTATTACAGTTTGGCACCAGAATGATGCCTTTAATCGGCCACTGTTCCAGCGCCAGTTCCAGCGCTTCAACGCTGATGCCTGTTTCTGGATCGGTTGGGATTTCAATCACTTTCACGCCCATGCCACGCAGCATCTGCATCGAACCGTAATAACAGGGGGATTCGACCGCGACAATATCGCCCGGTTTACACACCGCCATTAACGCCAGCGACATCGAGTTATGGCAGCCGCTGGTGATGATGATGTCATCGGCAGTGACCACCGAGCCGCTGTCGAGCATCAGGCGGGCAATCTGCTCTCGCAACACTCGCTGACCGGCTAACAAGTCATAACCGAGAACGGTTTGCAGATTATGCTGCACCACCCGGCTTAGCTCCCGCCACAGCGGTTTCAGGCTGGGCGTTTCGACATCCGGCGTGCTTTTACTTAACGGAACAATGGAACTGTCGCTATGCGCCTCCAGCATATCCAGCACCTGATCCCACTGGGTAATTTCCACCGGGCGCTGCACCGGACGCGTCATCGGCGGCACTGGCGGCTGGGCTTTACGTTGTGCGACAAAATAACCCGAACGCGGCTGTGGGGTGATGAGCTTCATCGTCTCCAGCGTCTGATACGCCTGCTGCACGGTGCTGATGCTGACGCCGTGCTCCTGACTTAAGCTGCGCACCGACGGCAATTTCTCCCCGTGACGATACAGCCCCTGCTCAATCCGCTCGGCAAGCAGAGTCGCCAGATGTTGATAACGCGTCATGCTGTATTCCTTATGTGGGCCATACAGAGAGAAAAACCGGTACAGATGAGGCTAAAAAACCGGATGCAGATGCTGTTTTAACCTGTCTGTATGTTAAATAAAACTAATATTTGCATCTGTATTGTGAACTGCCAGAAGACGGATGATGAAGCCTCTGAAAGATGAGGAGGCAGTCGATGGAATTTCATGAAAACAAAGCTAAAGCACCGTTTATTGGACTTGTGCAACTCTGGCAGGCAGTGAGGCGTTGGCGGCGGCAAATGCAGGCCCGGCGGGTGTTACAGCAGATGAGTGATGAGCGGTTGAGGGATATTGGGTTACGCAGGGAGGATGTGGAGTGATGGGGGGATGTTGAGAATAAATCAGGATATTAACTTTTTATATGTACCCAGGAAGAAACCAGGGTACATATAGATATTAGTTGAATTTAATATCAGCAATCAATTTTTTGATATAATCTTCTGGTTTCATCTTTGTTTTTTCTTTTATTTGCTGATAAGTTTCTTTCTTAATATTGATTTCAATTGTTTTATTTTTATTGATAATGTACGCAATTGGCAATAATAGCAATAACACAATGATTATAATTATAAGAATTATTTTTGAATTTCCATGTGAGTCCGATTCCTTCATTTTTTGGAATATTCTTCTCATGACTGGATTAACTGCTGAAGAAAACATAATCATAATGATAAAAACAGCCAAAAAATCTAATGTATATTTTGCGTAGTAACTTTCAGTATTCATCTCAAAAAACAGCAACCACGCCAGAGCACAAAACAATGTCATGCCAAAACATATAAATGAAATAATAAAGCCAATTTGTTGCGTTCTTTTATCAAGTTCAGAGAGAAATTTCTCACCAACTCTTTGACCTTTATAAGGTGAAATAAGTGTGTGGGCGGCATTGAAAAATACATTTGTGCAAATCAAAACAAAGAATATATTGATTGGCATAAATCCTATAAGTGTATAAAAGAAGAAGTCTTGTTGAAGATAGTATGGTAATTGATTATCAACTTCCATTAACAATGTAAATATAAAACCGAAAGAAACATAAAAAAACAAACCTTCTTCACGTAATTTTTTAATGTATTTTTTGAATTTAAAATCTTTAATCATCTTCAGCATAGCTATTCCTTATTGTAAACAATATGGCCGGGGTAGAAAGTGCGACCCCGGCTATCAACGTGTTTTATGTTGGCAAAGCAATTTTCCCCGTGAGCATATCAAACATCAGATAAGCAAAGCCCTTTGCCCGAACTGGATCGGATAAATATTGCAACATAAATTCTTGCCGAGCGTCATTACTGTCCATTACAGCATTATCAACTGCCTGGAGGAAATCACCAAGAATCGCTTGTTCTGGCGGATTGTTTTTAATTTGTGTCATAACATTTTCATTTTCAGTTATTTTGTTATACACCGCAAAAGCATTGCTGATCATATCTTTGTCGGTCAAATGGTCGCTAATGAATAATTCATTCATCCGAGAAAGCACCTGCGATAAAAACTCCTCTTTTTTATCTTTCGCTTTTGCCGTACCAATATCATTACTTGCATCCAGCGTATAGTCAGACGTTTCTTCCTGTAAGCGTAAATCTTGCTCATGGATTTTCGATAAACGATAGTGACTCATCTCCACATTACTGAGATCAATTTCATCCTCTTCCAGACGTTGCTCATGCAGCAGCGGACGCAGATGACGGGCAAACAGGCTTAGCTTTTCCAGATCCTTGTCATCGTACTCAACGATTTGCGACATAAACTCATAAAAGCGAACAAAGCTGCCGAGATCTTTCTTGAAAATCTCCAGACGATCTTTCTCCTGCTTACAGGCTTTAAAACTGTTTTCCGCATTGGTGATTAACACCGTATCGCCCGTTTTTTTAGTGCGCTCGAACATCTCTTTGGCGGTCAAATAGGCGTCTATTGCCATCAGATAACGCTTTTTCCAGCGTTCGACCGCCGGTTTACAGATATTACTGATCGCCGCATTCGATTTATTTTTGATGAAGTACGCCTCGCAGAACTGCTCGACTTCATGCCACTGAAAAATCTGCGTGGCGCGCAGTTTTTCAAACAGATCGAATACCTGCTGCGGATCGCTGACATCGGTCAGTTCCGCCGTCTGGAAATAGGGCTGGAATGCGCCGAGGATCTCGTCCGGATCATTATAAAAATCGAGGACAAAAGTGCCCGATTCCGCTTTGCCCGGATAGGTGCGGTTCAGGCGGGAGAGTGTCTGCACGCACTCGACGCCACCGAGGGGTTTATCCACGTACATCGCGCACAGCTTTGGCTGGTCAAAACCGGTCTGGAATTTATTGGCGACCAACATCACCTGATAATCATCGCTGTCGAAGGCTTTGCGCATATCCCGCCCTTTCAGGCCGGGGTTCATGTTTATTTCAGTAAATTTCTGCTTTAACAATGCCAGGCTGTTATGGTCGCCTTCCTGGAATTCAACTTCCCCGGAAAATGCCACCATCGCGCTGATTTTCTGGTAATTGTTCTCGCTAATGTATTTATCAAACGCCAGCTTGTAGCGCACAGCGGCTTTGCGTGAACTGGTGACCACCATCGCTTTAGCCTGGCCGCCAAGCAGGTGCATCACATGTTTGCGGAAGTGCTCCACAATCACCTTCACCTTCTGCGAGATGTTGTGGTCGTGCAGTGTCACCCATTGGTTGAGCTTTATCTTTGCCTTTTTGCTGTCGACTTCGCGGTCCTTGTCTTCCAGCTTTTGCAGCAACTGATACGCCACTTTGTAGTTGGTGTAGTTTTTCAGCACGTCGAGGATAAAGCCTTCTTCGATTGCCTGGCGCATGGAGTAGACGTGGAAGGCCTCAGGTTTATTGGTTTTTGAGGCCGGCTCATCGGGACGCGGACAGCGACCAAAGAGTTCCAGGGTTTTGGATTTTGGCGTGGCGGTAAAGGCGTAGTAGTTCAGGTTACTGCTGCCTTTCCGTGCAGCGATGGTCGCATCCAGAATATCTTCTGACGACAGTACCACGTCATCATCCATCTCTTCGCTCATCAGCACTTCTTTAAGCTGACGGGCGGTAGAACCGCTCTGCGAGGAGTGTGCTTCGTCGGCAATCACCGCATATTTACGCTGCTTCAGGCTGACACTGTTTTCGATAGCTTTCAATACGAACGGGAACGTCTGGATGGTGACAATAATAATCGGTTGCGAGTTTTCCAGCGCGTTGGCGAGCTTTTCCGATTTAGAGCCATCGCCCTCTCTATTATTGATGCGCCCGACCACGCCGTCGGCGTGCTCGAACTGCCAGATGGTGTCCTGAAGCTGGTCGTCCAGCACTGTGCGGTCCGTCACCACGATAACAGAATGAAACTGTTTTTCCCCGTTTGCGTCGTACAGACGAGAAAGCTGGTGGGCGGTCCAGGCAATGGAGTTCGACTTTCCGGAACCTGCGCTGTGCTGGATCAGGTATTTATGGCCGGTGCCTTCGACCGTCGCGGCCTCCAGCAGTTTGTTGACTACATCCCACTGGTGATAGCGCGGGAAAATCAGGCTCTCTTTCTTCGCTTTCAGCCCGTTCCACTCCTCTTTTTCTTCAATCTGCAAATGGACAAAACTGGCGAGGATTTTTAATAAGTTGTCCGGCAGCAGTACTTCATTCCACAGATAATCGGTGGCGTAGCGGTGGGTATCTTCGGGGATCTCATTGCCTGCACCACCATCTTTGGTGCCTTTGTTAAACGGCAGGAAGAAGGTGCTGTCACCCACGAGTTTGGTGGTCATATAAACGTCATACTGGCTGACGGCAAAATGCACCAGCGCCCCGCGCTTGAAGGTCAGCAGCGGTTCGGGCTTATTGGTAGCGGGATCTTTCGGCAGGCGGGTTTTTTTATACTGCGCAATGGCGTTCTGCACCGCCTGTTTGAATTCGGATTTCAGCTCCAGCGTGGCAATTGGCAGGCCGTTGATAAACAGCACCAGGTCGATGCGCCATTTTTTGGCTTTCACGCCCGTTTCTGCAAAGACGCTATTTGAGGCATAAGGGCTGTAGATCAGTTCCGGCACAATGCGGCAGATATTCTGCTGATAGCGCGCCAGCGTTTCCGGGTTGAGATTATGTTCCGGTTTAAACTGGCACAGCGAAAAACGGGCATTGCGGATTTTCAGGCCGTGGCGAAGTACGCCGAGCGTACCCCTGGTGCGCGACTGAATATCGGTGGCGTTGCTGTCGGCTTTTTTAAGCTGCGCGACCAGTGCGTCGAGGAAATGGCGCTCGGTGTCGTTGGGGTAAACGCGGGCGAATTTTTCCCACTCTTGCGGTTGGGTGGTTTGTACGAAGTTTAAGGTATCCTGTGCGTATAGTGCTCGTTCCCGGTCGTAGCCGTCACCTTTGCCGACAATCCAGCCTTTTTCTGCCATCTGCGCGATGATGTCGTTTTGCAGGTTGATCTCTTTTGTTATGTCGTTGCTCATGCGCTGACCTCCGTGGGTGTTTCCGCTTCGGGGATGGGCGCGGTCCAGTTGCGTAGGTCGATTTTGCCGGTGACGGCGGCGGAGATAAGGGCGGTGCGGCGTTCTTTTAGGAGTTCAATATTATCTGTACTATGCTCAATCAATTTTTTATCTAGAGAAATATATTTAGATATATAAGTTCCGATATTTATTTGCTCTTGATATGGTGGGATTGGAATATATAAATCAGTAATTCTTTCAACCGCAAGCCCCGGTTGTGCAGCAGAAACTGAATATTGGTTTAAGTTCATTATTCTTAATAATTCTCCTAACCATATTGTAACAGCTCTTTCGTTTGGGGTGACAACAACAGCATGTTCTGAAGCCCAAAATTTTCCAATTGCGTAATTTATATTTCCGCAAAGAGCACCTTGTCTACCAATAAGAACATATTCACCATTGTGTGTAAAATGAGAATAATATCCTCTTAATCCATTTCCACCATAAACAGGATAGTTTCCTTCTGGTTCTATTGAATTGCTGGTTATAAAATCACCACTTTTCAAATTAGCAAACCATTTTAACTTGCATATGTGCCAGTGTTTCGGAACTTCACCCAACCACTCAACCCCAGAATCTTTCATCGGCACATCAGGATTTAGCCCTTTGGTCACCGCATGGCTAATCACTGCCTGACGTTTTTCTTTCAGTAGTTCAATAAGTTGTTGTTGTTTTTCGATCAGGTTATCGATTTTTGCTGTTTCGTGGTCGAGGAAATCAATTATTTTTCCCTGTTCGTTTTTCGATGGAAGCAGTAAGGGCAATCTTCTGAAATCCTCAAATTTCATTGATTGTCTCAGCCCTCCTCCCATGCCATAAAAAACTTTAGTCGTATCATATGAATGAAGTAGGCGATATAAATATTCGGATAGCATACTTCCTTGTGAATTGAGTTTTAAATATGCAGATGTAATAATCCCTTTTTGTTTGACTAATCCTACGCGTAAACTGTTTTTATCATTTTGTAGATCAGTTAATCTTAAAATAATATCGCCATTTTCAACGATTTGATAAGTATTAAATGACTCTGGTAAAAGCCCGAAGTTTGTTTCTATATCTCTGGGAATAATTTTTCCATAACTCAATGAGAGCACATTGTTTTCTGCTCCATCGATATTTTTCTTCGTCGATGCCTCACATAGAGAAAATGTTGGTAGCACTTCCCAATGAAAAGGGATTGCATCGATCCACTCCACCCCAGAATCCCTATACTCCGGATACGCCTGATATTTATTTAACCCTGCCATCAGGAATGTACCTCCTGCAACAGTTTCATAATTTCAGCGCTTACTGCATCCAGATCCGCATCAATCTCCTCCAGCGGCCTTGGCGGTTGATAAACATAAAAATGGCGATTAAACGGAATTTCATACCCCACAATCCCGATATCCCCATCTTTCGCATCGCGCTTATCGGCGTTAATCCACGCATCCGCGACGTGCGGCAATACTTCTGCTTTGAAGTAACCCTCGATCAACTCGCTGGTAGATACCGCCGGATTTAACGGCACATTCTCGTTATCACGCAGGTCGCCATCCGGCTCAAACTCCACAACCTTTCCGTGGTACTCAAACGCGCCGTACAACGGTTGGGCCGCTTCTTTCAGTACCTTGCTGACTACCGGCTCGGCGTCCGGGTTTTTGCGGGTGATAGCATCGATAAACTGCTTGTTCTCTTTCGCATCCAGCTTCACGCCTGCGGTTTTGAACGCCTCTTTCAGCGTCAACTGGAACTGATTAAAGTCATTGCTAACGGTGTCTTTGCCGCCCGCCTGCATACCCATCGCCGCCTGAATACGCCGCGCTTTTTCCATTAACCCGCGCTGGGCCAGCCATAATTTGCTGTCGAGCAGATCTTTAATTTGCTTCTCTTTCAGCTCGCTAAAATCGGCTTTAAGAATGGCGCGGGCTTCACTTTCTACCGCTGTTAAGTCGCCGTAATGACCGTCCTGCCACTGGAAAGCAAAGGCGTCATACAGTTGCGCCATCGGAGCGTTAAACGGCTTCGGCGCAAAACGTAATGTGGCAATGGCGTCATCACTTATCTGAGCCGACAGGCGTAACGGGCGCTCAACGGTGATGCGACGATAGCCAAACTCGGTGCTGTGAAAGACTTTGCTGGCAAAAGTTTTTGCCGCCTCGGTTTTGGTTGTTGCGGGCTGGCGTCCCCGGCTGGATTTTTGTTCGGGTGCTTTCTCCAGGCCTAACGCCGCAAGCGTAGTGGTGGCAACGGGTTCGAAATCGCCAAACGTGCGGGTGATTAAACCAATATCCTCGTCTCCGAGAATATTGCGTTTTGACCCCAGCGATTTACGCATCTTGCCGCACAGGTTGCTGCCGTCGATAAGCTGGACTTTGCCTTTGCGTTCTGGCGCTTTTTTGTTGGACAGCACCCAAACATAGGTAGCGATACCGGTGTTGTAAAACATGTCGGTGGGCAGGGCGATAATGCCTTCCAGCAAATCCGCTTCCAGAATGTAGCGGCGGATCTCGCTTTCACCGCTGCCCGCGCCGCCGGTAAATAATGGGGAACCATTAAGAATGATGCCGATCCGCCCGCCACCGCTTTTGGCATCGCGCATTTTGCTGATCAGGTGCAGCAGAAACAGCAACGAACCGTCAGAGACGCGGGGCAGGCCGGGGCCAAAGCGACCATCAGCACCTTTGAGTTTGTGCTCGTTGTTGATGTCGGTTTCTATCTTTTTCCAGTCCACGCCGAAAGGTGGATTAGAAAGCATGTAATCAAATTTTTCTGCGGGGAGTTGATCGTTGGAAAGGGTATTGCCGAGTTTGATAAGGCTGACGTCCTGGCCCTTAATCAGCATGTCGGCTTTGCAGATGGCGTAGGATTCCGGGTTTAACTCCTGACCAAACGCGCGCATCACGGCATTGGGGTTTTGTTTATGGACGTACTCCATGCCGGAGGAGAGAAAGCCGCCGGTTCCTGCCGTTGGATCGTAAATGGTGCGGATGATGCCGTCTTTATTGAGCGCATCATCATCATCGAAAAACACCAGCGAGGTGGTCAGATTGACGATATCACGCGGGGTAAAGTGCTCCCCGGCGGTTTCGTTTGAACTCTCGGCAAAACGGCGGATCAGCTCCTCAAACACCAGCCCCATATCGTGGTTGGTGACGTGCTCCGGGTATAAATCTGCTTTAGCGAATATTTGCACCACTTTGAACAGCAAGTTCGCATCCGCCAGCTGTCCGACAAACTCGCTGAACTTGAAGTGTTCGAAAATTTCGCGGGCATCCGAAGAGAACGACTGGATGTAGTTTTCCAGGTTGTCCTGTATGCCATTTTGCCCCATTTTGCTGAGATCCATCGCTGAGGCATTAAAGAACGTGAGGCCATTAGTCGCCCGCAGGATCATTTTCTCCTGGGCTTCCTCCGGCAGTTTCATGGCTTTTACTTTTTGCGCCTCGGCAATGACCGCGTCTTTCGTTGTTTCGAGTACGCATTCCAGACGACGAAGAAGAGTGAAAGGGAGAATAATTCGCCCATATTGTGATTGTTTAAAATCGCCGCGTAACAGGTCGGCGACAGACCACAGGAAGGCTGCAATCTGGCTGAAATTAGTTGATGACATAAAAAGCATTCCTTGCCCTGAAAAAGAGGGGGATATTCAATGTGAAGTGAATGCTTTGTTATATCAAACTATCGTTGTGATGATCAAAAACATGATCATTTTCAATGCGTTATAAATATTGGTTGGAAGTATTAATTGTTCTAATGAATGCGTTTTGAGGTGTTTCTTAATATATTTTGATTTATCCTGGAATGGTATTTTTGCAGAAACAAAGACGCTAACTTTTATTTTTTATTCGCAGCATAATGACGCCGTTTGCCAGCGCAATTTGACAGGAGTCATTCATGAAAGCCACCGAAGCCCGATTACTCGATTTTCTAAAACGCTCTCAGCAATTCGTTATTCCCATTTATCAGCGTACTTATTCATGGTCAGAGGAACAGTGCCGCCAGCTCTGGGACGATGTAATACGTGCCGGGCAGCGTGATGATATCCCGGCGCATTTTATCGGCTCGGTGGTGTATATCGAACAGGGCCTATATCAGGTTTCGGGGATCTCTCCCTTACTGGTGATTGACGGTCAGCAACGCCTGACAACGGCGATGTTATTGCTGGAAGCGTTGTCCAGACACCTTGGCGATGACGAGGTGATGGATGGTTTCTCCGCCATGAAATTACGAAACTATTATCTGCTCAATCCGTATGAATCGGGCGAGCGTGGATTTAAGTTACTGCTTACGCAAACGGACAGAGAGAGCCTGCTGGCATTGATTAGACAAAAACCGCTGGCAGAAAATTGCTCTCTACGCGTGAAAGAGAATTTTGAGTTTTTCCATGAGCAAATAGGCAAACTCCACGGCAATTTCACCGCGTTATGTCAGGGCCTTTCCAAACTGCTGATTGTGGATGTCGCCTTGAATCGCGGTCAGGATAATCCGCAACTAATCTTTGAAAGCATGAACTCAACAGGAAAAGCGCTGAGTCAGGCGGATCTAGTACGCAACTATGTTCTGATGGGGCTGGAGCCAGAACATCAAAGCCAACTGTACGACGATTACTGGCGGCCCATGGAGCTGGCGTTTGGTCAGAAGGGATACACTGACTATTTCGACAGTTTTATGCGTAATTACCTGACGGTAAAAACAGGTGAGATTCCGCGAATTGGTGATGTCTATGAAGCCTTTAAACGCTATGCGCGAAAACCTGGCGTAATAGATAGCGGGATGGAGGCGCTGGTTGCGGATATTCGTACCTATGCGGATTATTTTTGTGCGATGGCGCTGGATAGCGAAAAAGACAAAATATTAAAGATGGCGTTTCAGGATCTACGTGAGCTGAAAGTCGATGCCGCCTGGCCGTTCCTGTTGGTGCTTTATCACGACTATAAACAGGGAATTCTTTCTGCCGCGGATTTTTTAAGTGCCACGCGTTTAATTGAGTCGTATATCTTCCGGCGCGCAGTCTGTGCCATTCCCACTAACTCATTTACTAAAACCTTCGCCACGTTTTACAAAGTGCTGGATAAAGAGCGTTATCTGGAGAGCATTGCGGCACATTTGCTGGAACTGCCTTCCTACCGTCGTTTCCCGGATGATGATGAATTTCAACGTGAACTGAAAACTCGCGACCTCTACAACTTCCGTAATCGCAGCTATTGGCTACGTAGATTTGAAAACCACGATCGTAAAGAACGGGCCTATGTTGACACTTATACGATTGAACATATCATGCCGCAGAACCCTAATTTATCGGCGAAGTGGCGCGATGACCTTGGTCCGGAATGGAAGCGAATCCATAAAAAGTGGCTCCATACGTTGGGTAATTTAACGTTAACTGGCTATAACTCAAGCTACAGCGACCGTCCATTTGCGAAGAAGCGAGATATAAAAGGTGGCTTTAAGGAAAGTCCATTACGCCTGAACACGGGGTTAGGGCAATGTGAAATATGGGATCGTGCAGCGATACAAAAGAGAGCGGAACGTCTGTCCGAGCTGGCAATAGACGTCTGGGCGATCCCCAAACTTTCGGAAGACGTGTTGGCTCGTTATCGCACCGTCGTTGAACGAGGAACGGGATATGTCCTTGCTGATTTCCCGCAACTTGAAGAAGGTACGCACATCCGCGTACTTTTTGACAGCCTTTCTGATGCCGTTATGACGCTGGACGCTGGGGTTACGCGAGAAATATTGAAGCTCTATGTTGCCTTCAAAGCGGAGACGAATTTTGTTGATGTGGTGCCGCAAAAAAGTCGCTTACGTTTATCACTAAATATGCCATTCCATGAACTGGTTGACCCAAAATGTATGGCTAAAGATGTCACAGATATAGGCCGTTGGGGCAATGGCGATGTTGAAATAGGTTTCAGCGATCTTTCTGAGCTTCCTTATGTGATGGGATTAATTCGTCAGGCATTTGAAAAGCAGATGGATAACGCGATGGTTTAATATGGAATAATATCCTCTTTACCATGCAATCAAGGATCCTCTAATGACAACCAAACTACTGGACCTGAGCTGGAATGCAAATGCCATCCCGGCGATGCAAATTGTCGGTACGCGCGCGGCCTTGTTTACCTTCAAAACGCATATGGCAGGGTTTGTCTGGGATGCCGCGCAACTGGAAAATAACCCCTATACCTTTGTTGAAGTTAAAACGCTGCTCGATGGCGTCACCGTTGGCGGGCATAAGGTCAGTGATACTGAGCAGGTGTTGAACCTGGCAGATAGCGCAAAAAAACTGATTGAACTTGTGCAATCCGGGCGTTTCGATCTTGATAAGAAAACGTTCACGTTGCTTAACGGCATTATTGCGCGTAATGAGGCGCTGGAGTGGGGCGTTTTTCGCGGCGAAGGTGATGAGTTACATTACAATGCGCGCGTTCACCTCGGCGAGTTGGGCACCCATTTCCCACCAGCCACAGAAGCAGGTGCACCTGAACTGAATCGAATATTCGCCGCAGGTGTGGCACAAATAAAAGAGATGCCACCGTTCGAAGGGGCGCTGGCAATGTTTTTATTTGGTGCTTATTTTCAGTTTTTCTTTGATGGCAACAAGCGTACCAGTCGCCATATGATGAACGGCTGGTTAATGCGCCACGGTTACAATCCCATTAGTGTACCCGCAGCTCGTGCGCTGGAGTTCAACAGCAAAATGGTGCGCTTTTATCACAGCAAAGATGCCAGTGAAATGATGGCATTTTTGGTGGATTGCTATCAGGTTTGAATAAGTGCTGGATGGTGTCCCAATGCTGCCATCCAGCCCCTTCATATCAACTTCCCTATCTTTTCCTAAAACGTGATGCTATTTCCAACATTCGAATCATCAGTGCACGAAAAGCAGATCGTAAAGAGAGGAATCGCTATGAGCATGGTTAAACATAAACGAGGGACCTCCTCTACACTCGATGTGCAGCATGAGGCCGAATTGAAGGCGCTGGCGAATAAATTCGACGAAGAGATTGATTACAGCGATATCCCACCTTCCAGCGATGAGCAATGGTCTAACGCAGAACGCGGTAAGTTTTATCGGCCATTGAAAACTCAGGCTTCGGTGCGTATTGATGCTGATGTGATGGAATGGTTGAAGCGACCAGGTAAAGGCTATCAAACTCGCCTGAACGCAATTTTACGTGAAGCGATGCTGCGCGATCAGAACAAAAAATAATTCAGGCCGCCACATGGCGGCCATCATCCAAAATTACTTCCTCAACCCCGCAAACGCTGCCCGAATCTCATCCTCCGGCAGCTGAATCCCGATAAACACCATCGTGCTATGCGGTTTTTCATCGCTCCACGGCCTGTCCCAGTCGGCGCTGTAGAGGCGCTGGACGCCCTGGAACAGCAGGCGGTTAGGTTCGCCGTCAATCCACAGCATCCCTTTGTAACGCAGCAGTTTATCCGCCGATTCCAGCAGCAGGTTTTCCATCACCCGAGAAACTTCGCTGATATCTACCGGGTAATCCAGTTCCACCACAATCGACGAAATATCGTTTTGTTTATCCGCGATAAAGTGGAAACGCGGTTTGGTGCTGACGACGTTCTCTTCCAGCATAAAACCGTTGGTATTGAACAGCAGGCCCAGGTCGATGTCGCCGTGAGTGACGGTGTAGACCGGCGCGCGGGCGTTGATGCGTGCCAGGCGTTCACGCAGTTTTTCTGCTTCGCCTGCGACGTCGGTTTTAGTCAGCAGAATACGGTCGGCGTAGCCAACCTGGGACTGGGCGATGGTGAACTGGTTCATCTGCTCATCGGCATGTACCGCATCCACCAGCGCAATCACCCCGTCCAGCAGGTAGCGCTGGCATAAAATCTCATGGGAGAAAAAGGTCTGAATAATCGGGCCAGGATCGGCCATGCCGGTGCATTCAATGACCAGACGGTCGAACTGAATATTGCCCTTGTCGAGATTGTCCAGCAGGTCGAGTAGCGCGTCCTCCAGCTCGTTGGAGCGCGAACAGCAGATGCAGCCGTTGGTCAGCGTTTTGATCTGCGTGGCGCGGTCGCCAATCAGTTGATCATCAACGGAGACTTCGCCGAATTCGTTTTCAATCACGGCAATCTTGTAGCCGTGTTGTTCGTTAAGAATATGGCGCAGCAGGGTAGTTTTGCCCGCGCCTAAAAAACCGGTGAGTAGGGTCACTGCAATCGGGTTCATGCTCTCTCCATTAACAACAGCGCATACCGCCTTTACCATCGCCGCCGTAGCGCGCGTTCTGGCGTTCGCGGAAGAATTCTTCATAGCTCATGTACGGCTTGTCGGGATGGTTGGTCTTCATATGCTCGACGTAGTTGTCGTAGTCTGGAATGCCAATCAACATCTTCGCCGCCTGGCCGAGATATTTTTTTGCCTGTCCTAAGTTACCAAACATTTTGCCTTTCAGATATGCGTAAAGCCCGGAAGGTCCGGGCTGGGGATTTGCCGGATGCGGCGTAAACGCCTTATCCGGCCTACGATAGACACTTTGTAAGCCGGATAAGGCAACCGGTTAGTGGTGCGAAGAGATCTTCACGCCGCCTTCCGGGATTGGAACGTACGGTGTTTCTTTGTCAGTACGTTTGTCGCTGTTACGCACCGCAAGCCAGGTTTTGAAACCGTAGAAGATGATGCTGTACACCACAATCAGGAACAGAATACTCAGGCCTGCGTTGGTGTAGTTGTTCACAACGATGTGGTTCATGTTGGCAATCTGCTGCGCCGTCAGATCAGTACCGTTAGCAATCTTCTCTTTGTACTGGCTTGCCATGTAGAAGAAGCCTTCCATCTGCGGGTTGGTACTGAACAGTTTCAGACCCAGCGCCCAGGTGGTGCAGATAAGCAGCCATACAGCCGGAACAACAGTTACCCAGATGTATTGGGTGCGCTTCATCTTAATCAGCACAACGGTACCCAGTACCAGCGCTACGGCTGCCAGCATCTGGTTGGAGATACCGAACAGCGGCCACAGGCTCTTAACGCCGCCCAGCGGATCGACCACGCCCTGATACAGCAGGTAGCCCCACAGACCCACACAGCCCGCAGTACCGATGATACCAGCAACCAGAGAGTCGGTTTTTTTCAGGAACGGGATGAAGTTACCCAGCAGGTCTTGCAGCATAAAGCGGCCAGAACGGGTACCCGCATCCAGCGCGGTCAGGATGAACAGGGCTTCGAACAGAATACCGAAGTGATACCAGAAGCCCATGTCAGCCATCGGCAGCACTTTGTGGAACACATGAGCGATACCTACCGCCAGTGTCGGCGCACCACCTGCACGGTTCAGGACAGAAGGCTCACCAATGTCTTTCGCGGTTTGCAGGATCTGCTCTGGCGAAATCACGAAGCCCCAGGAGCTGACGGTCGCTGCCGCGTGTGCGGTAACGTCTTTCAGCTGCGCCATGATGATCGGCGCGTTCTCGCCACCCATTTCATGCAGGTTAGGCATGGTGATGCCAAGGCCAGCAGGCGGGGTGTTCATCGCGAAGTAAAGACCCGGTTCGATGATGGACGCTGCAACCAGCGCCATAATCGCCACGAAGGACTCCATCAGCATTGCGCCGTAGCCAATGAAACGCGCGTCGGTTTCGTTAGCCAGCAGTTTCGGCGTCGTACCGGAAGAGATCAGTGCGTGGAAGCCAGATACCGCACCACAGGCGATGGTGATGAACAGGAACGGGAACAGAGCGCCTTTCCACAGCGGGCCAGTACCGTCAATGTACTGGGTCATCGCAGGCATTTTCAGTTCCGGGTTCAGCACCACGATACCCAGCGCCAGGCCGACGATAACACCGATTTTCAGGAAGGTTGCCAGATAGTCGCGCGGTGCAAGGATCAGCCACACCGGCAGCAGTGCGGAAACAAACGCATAGCCAATCAGCGCGAAGGTAATGGTGGTGTCTTTAAAGGTCAGTGCCGGACCCCAGTACGGATCGTGAGCAATCACGCCACCGAAGTAGATAGAGGCAACCAGCAGCACGATACCAATGACAGAAACTTCACCCACACGCCCCGGACGGATAAAGCGCATGTAGATACCCATAAACAGCGCAATCGGTACGGTTGAGCAAACGGTGAAGACACCCCACGGACTTTCGGCCAGGGCTTTAACCACAATCAGCGCCAGGACGGCGAGGATGATGATCATGATTAAGAAACAGCCAAACAGCGCGATAGTCCCCGGTACTGGTCCCATCTCTTCTTTGATCATCTCACCGAGAGATGCGCCGTTACGGCGAGAGGAGATAAACAGCACCATAAAGTCCTGTACCGCACCGGCCAGCACTACCCCCGCCAGCAGCCACAGCGTGCCAGGCAGGTAGCCCATCTGCGCGGCGAGAACCGGACCCACCAGCGGACCAGCACCGGCGATAGCGGCGAAGTGGTGACCAAACAACACGTAACGGTTAGTCGGAACATAGTTCAGACCGTCGTTGTTAATAACCGCAGGCGTCGCGCGCGTGGGGTCGAGTTTCATTACCTTCTGGGCGATGTACAGACTGTAGTAGCGATACGCCACCAGATACACCGACACAGAGGCGACCACGATCCACAGGGCGCTGACGTGCTCCCCCCGACGTAATGCAACTACCGCGAGGCAGAATGCACCGATGATTCCGAGAATCACCCAGGGTATGTGCTTGAATAGTTTTTTCGTATCCATAGTAAAACCTGGCATGTATTGATTAATAGTTGGCCGAAGCCGTTCTAGGTTTGCGTTGCGTTTGAGGAGGTAAATTGACCGCTATCCTGCAGTGATGTTGCCAGAGATACGCGCGCGTAAAGTAAGGTAAATAACTGAGTGGTTATTTTAGGGACGTAAGCGGTCAGGAATGGCGGTGAGCGGTTGGGCAAGAATTATCCATCGGGTGGATATGTGATTGAGATCACAATAAAAATGCCCCTTCGACGAATACGTGAAGGGGCTAGAGCTTAAATCGCAGCTTCCATTTCCAGCATCACCGGATGGAAACGGCGTTTAAAGTAGATAAGTCCGTGACCTTCTGCACTGAGGATGATGTTTTTAATCTCCACCAGATACACCAGATGTGTGCCAATTGCCTGCACATCTCGGATCTCACCTTCAAGACTGGCCAGCGAACCTTTCAGCACCGGCTGCGCCAGCGGACCTTTTTGCCAGCATGAGAGGCTAAAACGCTCTTCCATCGCCATGCCTGTCATGCCCGCGAAGTGGCGTGCCATCAGTTCCTGCTCATGGTTGAGGACGTTGACGCACAACTTGCCGTTGCCCTGAAAAACCGGGTTCATCGCACTGTTGGCGTTAATGCACACCATCAGCGACGGTGGTGTATCCGTGACCGAGCAGACAGCCGTTGCCGTAATCCCGCATTGTCCGGCGTCGCCCTCGGTGGTGATAATATTTACCGCTGCCGACAGGCTGGCCATCGCGTCACGAAAGCGCAGGCGTTGTTCATCTAATTGCATCTTAACCTCCTGCTGCGTTATTTCAGCAGCTTATCCAGCATGTTGATATCGTCGTTGTTGTGCAGGTGCGGCACAGTCCAGCCGTTCTGGTCGTATTCCGACAGGCAGCGATCAACCATCGCCATCATCTTGTCCATATTGCCGGAGCTTTGTGCCTGGCGCAGACACTGCAGGCGAATCTCATCCTGGCTACCGGAGTAGTTGATTTCATACAGTTCGTGACGACCACCAAATTCGCTGCCAATAGCATCCCACATCAGTTTGAGGATCTTGATGCGCTGGACGTGATCCATACCGTTCGAACCGCGCACATACTTCGCCAGATACTGGTCGATCTGCGGATTGTTCAGGTCACGGGCACTGGAAGGGAGATAGATCAGGCCACTGGTAACGTTGCGTTCGATAATGTTTTTGATCTTCGCGTAGGCCATTGGTGCCAGTACGCGATAGGTTTGCAGTGCGGCATGATCCGGTAAATAAGCCCCGTTGGCCCACGGCGTCGCTTCAGAACACATCGAGTCACTCAATGCCCAGAAGGTGTTGCGCCACGCCACCACTTCACCGAGATCGGCCTGCACACCACGGAACTCCAGGGTGCCGGTACATTCGAGTGATTTTTTCAGCAGTGCCGTAATGAAGTCTAATTTCACTGCCAGGCGCACACAGGCTTGCAGCGGATACATACGGGCAAAACCGCCTTCCATCGTCCAGCGACGGCAGCGATCGAAATCGCGGTAGATCAGTACGTTTTCCCATGGGATCAGCACGTTATCCATCACCAGAATCGCATCATTCTCATCAAAGCGGCTGGAGAGCGGGTAGTCATACGGCGAGCCGGTAGCACCCGCGACCATCTCATAAGAGGCGCGGGAGATTAATTTCACGCCATCGGCATCCATTGGCGCAACGAACATCAGTGCGAAGTCCGGGTTTTCGCCCATCACTTGTGCCGAGCCGAAGCCAATCATGTTGTAGTGAGTCAGCGCCGAGTTGGTGGCAACCACTTTCGCACCGCTGACGATAATCCCGGCGTCAGTCTCTTTTTCCAGCTTGATGTAAACGTCTTTCACTTTATCGGTCGGCAAATGACGATCGATCGGTGGGTTAACAATCGCGTGGTTAAAGTAGAGGCCAGTTTCCTGAATACGGGTATACCAGTTACGGGCGTTCTGCTCGAACTGACCGTAAAAGCCCGGATTCGCGCCCAGTGCGCAACCGAAAGCGGCTTTGTAGTCTGGGGTACGGCCCATCCAGCCATAGCTCAGGCGTGACCATTCAGCGATGGCGTCGCGTTGCTGGCGCAGGTCGTCGGCACTTTTCGCCACGCGGAAGAATTTATGGGTATAGCCGCCGCTGCCGGTGTCGGTGTTCCAACACAGAGAGTCCTGCATCTCCGGTTTGTGCAGCGCGTCGTACAGTTGGGCAACAGACGCTGCCGCATTACGAAATGCCGGATGAGTGGTGACGTCTTTCACTCGCTCGCCATAGATATAGATCTCGCGACCATCCTGCAGGCTTTTCAGATACTCTTCCCCGGTGAACGGACGTTGGGTACTGGCGCGGAAATCTTCTGGTTTCATGTCGACCTCTACAGTATTAATCGGAATACGATTGTTAATTTTGTGTGTTGTTTTTGTTATTCAATTGAAGCTTGCAGGGGCGATTACGGGAAGACACTTTTGGGACAATGGCTGGTACTTTTCAGGTCGGGTACGGTTTTGTGATCGAGGTCGCTTTTAGCTATTTTTGACGTTACTAAATCCCCTTGCTCCAGGCGGAGAAAGAGGAATAGCAGGTGATGCCTGGTTTCCCGTTAAGGCTAAGGGATTTTCACGTCACAGGTACTTTTTTGGCACGGTAAGCACTGGGCGAGCAACCGACTAAACGATTAAAAAAGCGCGCAAAATAAGCCGGATCCTTAAAACCGAGTTGCCAGGCAATATTGTTCACGGCGTTATCAGAAAACAGCAGCAGCCGCTTGGCTTCTCGCAGCTGCCTGTCGAAAATCAACCGTTTTGGCGGACGGTTGGCAAAGCGACGGCAGATGTCCGTGAGTCGTGATTCGGTGATATGCAGTTCGTTAGCGTAATCCGGTACTGTCCAGTGCTGGTGAAAATGGCTTTCAATCAGCATATGAAAACGCTGGAACAGTTTTAATTCTCCGCGCATTCCGCTGGCGGCATGGTCGTCGAGTTTTGCGTTACGTAGCAGTAGGGTGAACACTGCCTGTGCCAGTAACGTCAGGGTGTGTTCCCGTCCAGGCAGTTGTTCTACCGATTCCCGCTCTATCAGTTGCCAATAGTGTTCCAGCGCCGCCAGTTCGTCGGGTTTATCTGCCAGTGACAGGCAAATCCCCGGCAGGCCGAAGGTTTCCCGAGTGCCCGGATAAAGAACTTCCAGCAGGGGCCAAATCAGCTCTTCCCGTACCGTCAACACATGACCGTCGGCGTCAGACTCCGTAATAAACGCATGAGGTACTGACGGTGGCGTCAGGACAAACAGGGGCGCTTCCACCGAGTAGCGATGATCGTCAAGCTGTAGCTCAATCTGTCCGCTATTGAGGAAATGCATCTGAAAGTACTGTTCGTGGCGATGTGGCAGCATATGGCGGCCAAAAAATGCCGCCATGCGGGCGAACGACTGATAATGCACATCGTCCGTGCCCAGGCTTTCATCGTACTCTTTGCTGATATCAATATTGGCAATCTGGCGGTCACACATCGTCGTTCCTTACGGGGTCGCTCGCGGACGGGAGGACTGCATTGGAATTGCCCAGATAATCCCCGCACCAATCACCAGCAGCGCGGCAACAAACCACAATCCACTGTTAAAGCTGCCGGTCAGATCTTTCAACCAGCCGATCATAAACGGACTTAACGCTGAACCAATGTTGCCTGTGGCGTTGATCACCGCAATACCGATCGCTCTTGCCCGCAGGCTGATGGACTGATCCGGTGTTGTCCAGAAAATCGCCATTGCGCTGAATGATCCGGTCGAAGCCATAATGATCCCCAGCATCTGGATCATGTTGTGATCAGTTGCCGAAGCCAGTAACCAACCAGCGGCAGCGAACAAATAAGGAAGGGCGGTGTGATGCCTTCGTTCCTGGCGGCGATCTGAGTGACGGCTCCAGTAGATCATCCCGAGAATGGTACAAATCTGCGGTACGGCGGCCAGCAGGCCGATGGTGATATTACTGCTACCCTGATTAAAGCTTTGCAGGATCTGCGGTGTCCAGATGCTGATTGCACTAAGTGTGTTGGTCAGGCAGAAATACGCCAGGGTATACATCATCACCACCGGAGTGAAGATCTCCCGCCACATGCTGCGTTGTTGCATGGCGTGGTGACTGATGGCTCCCTCTGGCTGAACCAGCGTCAGACGATCGTTATCCATCATCTCTTGCAGGCATTTTTTGTCTTCTTTCGTCAGCCACTTAGCTTTGTCCGGTGAGTCATCAAGCCAGAACCACACCATGACGCCGAGTAATACCGACGGGAAGCCTTCCAGCAAAAACAGCCACTGCCAGCCTTTTAATGCCATTACGCCATCCAGCGACAAAATGTAGCCGGAAACGATCGATCCCAGCGCTGTCGTTACCGGCATTGCTACCATAAACAAGGCGTTGGCACGGGCGCGGAAATAGGCCGGAAACCAGAAGGTTAAATACAGCAGAATACCAGGCAGAAAGCCGGCTTCGGTAATGCCAACCAGTATACGCAGTACGTATAAGCTGGTGGGGCCAGTGGCAAACATGGTGGCCGTAGAGGCGATGCCCCAGAGCACCATGATGGTGGCGATCCAGCGCCGCGCACCGACAATACTCAGCATAATGTTGCTGGGAATGCCGAAGATGACATAAGCGGCGTAGAACAGGGTGGTAGCGAGGCCAAACATGGTGGCGCTCAGACCGAGGTCGCGTCCCATTGTTAGCCCGGCAAAGCCGATGTTGATGCGATCAAGGAACGAGAAGATAAACAGCACGAACAGAAAGACGATCAGGCGGCGAAATAGCTTCTTAATAACCGCCTGTTGTCCGGCAGTCAGCGTTTTATGCTGATTTGCCGGATCGATACTTTCCGGTATGGCAGGTGAGGTGTCGCTCATTTTTCTTCCTCTAATGGGATTTTTGTAGGGTACGACAAGGTTTATGGCGGATGCAGCACAAACGCCTTATCCGGCTACAATTTGGTACTGCTGTAAACCGGATAAGCGCATCCGGCATTAATACACGCCGGGCTTCACGGCGGTGGCCTGAGCACCAAACCGTGCTGCCAGCGCTTCGGCGGCGCGGGCGAGCAGGGTGGTGTCAACGCCGACGGCGACAAATAGCGCGCCCAGTTCCAGGTAGCGTTTTGCCAGTTGCTCATTGGCGATCAGGATACCCGGCGCCTTACCCGCTTCGCGGATCTGCACGATCGCCTGCTCAATCGCGGCCTGCACTTCCGGGTGTTGCGGATTACCGGCATAACCCATATCGGCGCTCAGATCCGCCGGGCCGATAAACACGCCGTCGACGCCTTCCACGTCCAGAATCTGCGGTAAGTTCTTCATTGCCTCACGCGTTTCGATCTGCACCAGTACGCACATTTGATCGTTGGCTTTTTGCAGGTAATCCGGAATACGGTTCCAGCGCGAGGCGCGTGCCAGCGCACTGCCCACACCGCGAATACCGGCGGGGGGATAACGGGTGGCGCGTACCGCTTCACGGGCTTCGTCGGCGTTTTGTACCATCGGCACCAGTAAGGTTTGTGTGCCGACGTCCAGCAGTTGTTTGATTTGCACCGGATCGTTCCACGATGGGCGTATCACCGGCTGGCTGGGGTAGGGCGCAATCGCCTGTAGCTGGGTGAGCACGGTTTGCACGTTATTCGGCGCGTGCTCACCGTCGATCAATAACCAGTCGAATCCTGCTCCGGCCAGTAACTCTGCGCTGTAGCTGCTACTCAGCCCCAGCCATAATCCGATCTGCGGGCGGCCTGCTTTCAGCGCCGCTTTAAAACTGTTTTCCATCGTTCTCTCCTTAAACAAAGCGGCAGCTAATGGAGCCCATGTTGCCGTAATCGACGTGGAAGGTGTCGCCCTTACGCGCCGGAACCGGGCGGGTGAACGAACCGCCGAGAATGATTTGCCCGGCTTCCAGTTGTACGTCATACGGTGCGAGTTTGTTCGCCAGCCAGGCCACGCCGTTTGCCGGGTGATTCAGCACACCAGCGGCGACGCCGGTTTCTTCAATCACGCCGTTGCGATACATCAGGGCGGAGATCCAACGTAGATCCAACTCATCGGGCTTAATGGGACGACCGCCGAGGATCACTCCGGCGTTGGCGGCATTATCGGAAATGGTGTCGAATACTTTGCGCGGGCGCTGGGTTTCCGGATCGATGTTGTGGCAGCGAGCGTCGATCAGCTCCAGTGCCGGGATCACGTAGTCCGTGGCGTTGTAAACGTCGAACAGCGTGCAGTTTGGCCCACGCAGCGGTTTTGCCAGCACAAAAGCCAGCTCCACTTCAATGCGCGGCACGATAAAGCGATCGGTCGGGATATCGCTGCCATCGTGGAAGAACATGTCGTCCAGCAGTGCGCCGTAATCCGGTTCGCTGATTTGCGAGCTGGCCTGCATCGCTTTCGAGGTCAGGCCGATTTTGTGGCCTTTCAGCGTACGGCCTTCGGCAATTTTCAGGCGGACCCATTCGCGCTGTACGGCGTAGGCATCTTCGATGGTGATCTCCGGGTAATCCAGCGAGATCGCGCGGATCTGTTCGCGCTGTTTTTCTGCCTGATCCAGACGCTGGGCGATCAGGGTGTGGGTGTGTTTATCGAACATGGCGATATCCTGTGGCATTGCCGGATGCGGCTGCGCCTTATCATCCGGCCTGGAAGCTGGTACAAATTTATTTAAACAACGCGTGTACGTTGTTCTGTTTGAAATTCAACGTCGGGTGCAGCTCTGCAATCTCAAATGAAAGCGCCAGGTAACGGCTCTCCATCAGTGAGGCGAAGTGCGTTTTAATCAGATCAAACAGCATTTCGCCTACTTCCTGACGGCTTTCCAGACTGCGCCCGCTGCCGATTTTTAGCGTCATATGCACAAAGGCGTAATCGTGCTTGCCATCAGCCATTTGCCAGGTATCGATCCAGTGCGCCCGGCTACGTATTCCCCCAAGCGGAAAAATCCCCGTCGCCGCCAGTGCAGTGTTAACACTGGCAAACAGCTCAGGTAAGCGGGCTTCTTGACGAATATTTTCAGTACATTCCACGATAAAGTGCGGCATGGTGGTTCCTTACGCGGGAAGCGGGAAAACAGCGTTAACCTGACCGGTGCCAGAGCTTGGGAACAGCTCGGTGATAAACTCTACCTTGCCGTCGTATTTATCCCAGCCGAGCATCCCCAGCAGCATCACCGTGTCGTGCATATTGCCTTCGCCGTAGCAGTAGTCAGCGTACTCCGGCAGCATATTGCAGAACTCTTTGAACTGGCCTTCGCGCCACAACTTCACCACGCGCTCGTCCATCTGGCGGTCGAACTCGCGGGTGTAGCTGTTCATCCCTTCTTCCGCACGCTGATCGTCAATAAAGCGGTGCGATAACGAACCGCTGGCAAGGACCGCCACGGTGCCGTCGTACTGTTCGATCGCTTTCAGAATCGCTTCGCCCAGCTTGCGGCTGTCGGCAAAATCATGAACGGTACAGAATGCGGAGATGGAGACCACTTTGAAGTGCTTGTCTTCATTCATGTAGCGCATCGGCACCAGCGTGCCGTATTCCAGTTTCAGGCTGGGAATATTGTGCGCTTTTGCCCGCACGCCGAGCTTTAAGGCTTCATCGGCAATAAGCTGCCCCAACTCCGGGTTGCCCTCGTAGTTGTAGGTCATGTCACGAATAAAATGCGGCAGCTCGTTACTGGTGTAGACGCCTTCAAAATGGTCTGCACAGTTGATGTGATAAGCACTGTTGACCAGCCAGTGGGTATCGAAAACGATAATGGTATCGACGCCCATTTCCCGGCAACGCTTGCTGATCTCTTTATGCCCGTCGATCGCGCCCTGGCGGCAACCGTGGTTTTTCCCTGGCAGTTCAGAGAGATACATCGACGGTACGTGCGTGATCTTGGCGGCTAACGCTAACTTACCCATATCAGACTCCCCATTTCGGAATTGGATGGTCGCCCATGGAAATGCAGACGTTCTTCATTTCCGCGAACACTTCGAAGCTGTACTCACCGCCTTCACGCCCGGTGCCGGAGGCTTTTACGCCGCCAAATGGCTGGCGCAGGTCACGCACGTTCTGGGTGTTGACGAACACCATGCCTGCTTCAATGCCACGCGCCAGGCGTAACACTTTGCTGACATCCTGTGTCCAGATGTATGACGCGAGGCCGTACTCCACGTCGTTTGCCAGGCGCAGACCTTCGGCTTCGTCTTTAAACGGCAGCAGGCAGGCGACCGGCCCGAAAATCTCTTCCTGGGCGACGCGCATACGGTTATCTACGTCTGCCAGCACCGTTGGGCGCAGGAAGTTGCCGCCTTTCAGATGTGCAGGCAGGTCAGACGGTTTATCCGGGCCGCCCGCCAGCAGGGTTGCGCCTTCTTCAATGCCGAGACGGATATAGCCAGAGACTTTTTCCCAGTGCTGCTGGCTGATAAGCGCCCCAACCTGGGTATTTGGATCGTTCGGATCGCCCACGCGCAGACGGTTGGCGCGTTCGGCAAAACGTTTTACGAATTCCGGGTAGATGCTTTGCTGAATAAAGATGCGCGAACCGGCGGTGCAGCGTTCGCCGTTGATCGAGAAGATGGTGAACAGGGCGGCGTCCAGCGCGCGTTCAATATCGGCATCTTCAAAAATCAGCACCGGCGATTTACCGCCCAGTTCCATGGAGTATTTTTTCAGCCCGGCGTTTTTCATGATGTTGCGCCCGGTGGCCGTACCGCCGGTGAACGACACGGCACGTACGTCATGATGACGAACCAGCGCATCGCCTGCGGTTGCGCCGTAGCCCTGTACCACGTTCAGCACGCCCGCCGGAATACCGGCTTCCAGCGCCAGCTCACCCAGGCGGTCGGCGGTCAGCGGGGAGAGTTCCGACATCTTCAGCACCGCGGTATTGCCCAGCGCCAGACACGGCGCGACCTTCCAGGTGGCGGTCATAAACGGCACGTTCCACGGCGATACCAGCGCACAAACGCCCACCGGCTGCACCAGCGTGTAGTTGAGCATCTTGTCATCAACCGGATAGGTTTTGCCGTTCATCTGCTGGCAGACTTCCGCGAAAAATTCAAAGTTGTGAGAAGCGCGTGGGATCAACACATTTTTGGTCTGATGGATCGGCAGGCCCGTGTCCGCGGTTTCCATCGCGGCGATCTCAGGCACGTTCTGGTCGATCAGATCGCCCAGACGGCGCATCAGGCGCGCACGCTCTTTCATCGGCAGATTGGCCCATTTCGGGAACGCCTCTTTCGCTGCCGCTACCGCCTGATTGATCTCCGCTTCACCGCCAGAGGCCACATCCGCCAGCACTTCACCCGTTGCCGGATTGGTGGTCTGGAAGTAGTCGTTACCTGCAACATTTTTGCCGTTGATCCAATGGTTTATTTTTTTCATTTCGCTGTATCCTCACTCACAATTCGGTTCACCAGGCGGCCCACGCCTTCTACTTCCACCACAACTTCATCGCCAGGCACCACGTCAGATAAGCCTTTTGGTGTGCCGGTGGCGATCATGTCGCCCGGATTCAGGGTCATAAATTCGCTTAAGTAGGCGATCAGGAAGGGCACGCTGAAGATCAGATCGGCGGTGGTGCCTTGCTGGCGCAGTTCGCCGTTGACGAAGGTGCGAAGGGTCAGATTATGCGGGTCCGGGATCGCCTCTTTCGGCACGATGGTTGAAAGCATCGGCGTCAGTCCGTCGCGGCTTTTTACCCGCAGGTTAGGGCGGTAGTAGTTTTCCAGATAGTCGCGAATGGCGTAGTCGTTACACACGGTGTAGCCCGCGACATAATCCATAGCATCGGCTTCGCTGACGTTACGCGCCTGCTTGCCAATCACCACCACCAGCTCCGCTTCGTAGTGCATATATTCAATATTGTTCGGGCGCACGGAGGTCTGGTTATCGCCAGTGAGGGTATTCGGCGCTTTCAGGAACACCAGCGGTTCTTCCGGTGGCTTAAATTCCAGTTCGCTGGCGTGGTCGGCGTAGTTCAGGCCGAGGGCAAACAGCGTGCCGTGCGGGTGTGGCTGCGTTGGGAAGCTCTTGCGCGTGGTCACTTCACGTTCGTCCACTACCGGATTTTCCAGCGGCGGGAAACCTTCTGCGAGAACACGCACGCGATCGCCTGGCTGTATTTCCACGCGCGCCTGTGGCGTGCCGAGCAGAATGGCATCGCCTGGATTCAGCGTGGCAAATTCGCTCAGGGCGCTCAGCAACTGCGCGGCGTTACGTTGTAAATCGGCGGTGTTCCAATGATCGGCAGGACGCCCGTTGATCTCGGTATAGATAGTCAGATTATCGACATTGCTGAGAGCCACGGTTTCGCCAATGGGGCAGAATCCATCACGACATTTTGCTTTGATTGCCGGGCGGTAAAAGCTCTCTTCCGGCAGGCTGACGTCGTTAGCCAGCGCATATCCGGCGATGTACTCTGCCGCATCTTCTTCACGTACTTTCGTCGCCGTTTTCCCCACAATCAGCGCAACAGTCGCACCGCTCAGTACTTTTTCACCCTGTGGAAAGGGAATCGGTTCACCGCAACCAATCACCGTATTGCGCGGTTTAATAAACCAGACCGCAGTTTTAGGCGGGGCTTTGTAGGGGGATTGCTGGAACGCTTCCTGCCATGCATCAAGTTGGCTGCGATGGTTCAACGCTACGGCGAAGATAGTGCCTTTCATTACCACTCCTCGGATTCGATCATCTTAATCATTAATATGTTAATGATTACTTTTATTCCCGATTGCGTAGTTTGGCAAAAGTAAGTGATGTAAATGTGATCTAATTAACAAACTATTTACATTTGCAGGTAATAAAATACTAAATATCAGTAAGTTAATAAAGTATGCTCAATTTTGATAAAATGAGGAATTGCGGGGATAGCTCAGTCCCGGTAACGTGATGATTAACTGTTTCTATATTAATGATTTTGAATTTTTCAGGGGAAAGATAATGCACGACTCACTAACCATTGCGTTGCTCCAGGCGCGAGAAGCGGCGATGAGTTATTTTCGCCCAATCGTTAAACGGCATAATTTGACTGAGCAACAGTGGCGCATCGTGCGTATTCTGGCGGAAAGCCCATCAATGGATTTTCACGATCTGGCGTATCGCGCCTGCATTTTGCGCCCAAGCCTGACCGGGATCCTCACGCGGATGGAACGCGACGGTTTAGTGTTGCGATTAAAGCCGATCAATGATCAGCGGAAGCTCTATATCTCGCTGACCAAAGAGGGGCAGGCCCTGTATAACCGCGCTCAGACACAGATTGAAGAAGCCTATCGGCAGATTGAAGCTCAGTTTACTGCCGAGAAAATGCAACAGTTAACCCATCTGTTAGAGGAATTTATTGCTCTGGGTAATTCCCGACAAGAAGACATCCCGGGCGATAATGAATAACTTTTTAATATCTGATAACCAGCGCCTGGTTTTTCCATGGATGGCGGGTTACACCTTTTCATAAAGTTTTTGCTTTCCAGGCCGAAAATCTTGCATCGGTCCACAGGAAAGAGAAACCATGTTAAAACGTATCAAGATCGTGACCAGCTTACTGCTGGTTTTGGCCGTTTTTGGCCTTTTACAACTGACATCAGGCGGTCTGTTCTTTAATGCCTTAAAGAATGACAAAGAAAATTTCACTGTTTTACAAACCATTCGCCAGCAGCAATCCACGCTGAATGGCAGCTGGGTCGCGTTGTTGCAGACGCGTAACACCCTCAACCGCGCGGGTATCCGCTACATGATGGATCAGAATAATATTGGTAGCGGTTCAACCGTTGCTGAGCTGATGCAGAGTGCCAGTATTTCCCTGAAACAGGCGGAAAAAAACTGGGCGGATTACGAAGCGTTGCCGCGTGACCCGCGTCAGAGCACCGCCGCAGCGGCAGAGATCAAACGTAATTACGATATTTATCACAATGCGCTGGCGGAGCTGATCCAACTGTTAGGTGCAGGCAAAATCAACGAGTTCTTTGATCAGCCGACCCAGGGATATCAGGACGGTTTCGAGAAGCAGTATGTGGCTTACATGGAGCAAAACGATCGGCTCTATGATATCGCCGTCAGCGATAATAATGCCTCCTACAGCCAGGCGATGTGGATCCTGGTGGGCGTGATGATCGTCGTACTGGCGGTCATCTTCGCCGTCTGGTTCGGTATTAAAGCCTCGTTGGTAGCGCCAATGAATCGCCTGATTGACAGCATTCGTCATATTGCAGGCGGCGATCTGGTGAAACCGATTGAGGTGGATGGCTCTAATGAGATGGGGCAACTGGCAGAGAGTTTGCGCCATATGCAGGGAGAGCTGATGCGTACCGTCGGTGATGTGCGCAACGGGGCCAATGCCATCTATAGCGGTGCCAGCGAAATCGCCACCGGTAATAACGATCTCTCTTCGCGCACCGAGCAACAGGCCGCTTCGCTGGAAGAGACGGCAGCCAGCATGGAGCAACTGACCGCAACGGTGAAACAGAACGCCGAGAATGCGCGCCAGGCCAGCCATCTGGCATTAAGTGCTTCTGAAACGGCGCAACGCGGCGGCAAAGTGGTAGATAACGTGGTGCAGACTATGCGCGATATCTCCACCAGTTCGCAGAAAATCGCCGATATTATCAGCGTAATTGACGGCATTGCCTTCCAGACCAATATTCTGGCTTTGAACGCGGCGGTTGAGGCTGCGCGTGCGGGTGAGCAAGGGCGCGGTTTTGCGGTGGTCGCGGGAGAAGTGCGTAATCTGGCCCAGCGCAGCGCCCAGGCGGCTCGTGAAATTAAAAGCCTGATTGAAGACTCGGTGGGGAAAGTGGATGTTGGCTCTACGCTGGTCGAAAGCGCAGGGGAAATAATGGCGGAGATTGTCAGTGCCGTGACCCGCGTGACGGACATTATGGGCGAAATTGCTTCTGCTTCTGATGAGCAGAGCCGTGGTATCGATCAGGTTGGATTAGCGGTTGCTGAGATGGACCGGGTAACTCAACAGAACGCCGCGCTGGTGGAAGAATCTGCCGCCGCCGCTGCCGCGCTGGAAGAGCAGGCCAGTCGCCTGACCGAAGCTGTGGCAGTGTTCCGGATTCAGCAACAGCAGCAACAGCAGCGTGAAACATCGGCTGTAGTAAAAACCGTGACGCCAGCTACGCCGCGTAAAATGGCCGTGGCAGATAGCGGCGAGAATTGGGAAACGTTTTAATCGCCATAAAAATGCCCGATAAGCAAAATGTTATCGGGCATAGGGAGTTTAATCTTTACGCGGGTCGTTGATCGGCTGACGAACCAGGAAGATGTACGCCAGTGCCCCCGCTGCGGTGACGCAACCGCAGATGATTAGTGCCAGACGGAATGAGTGGGTGGTATCAACAATAAAACCAGTAATGATCGGCGCAAAAGAGGCGCAGATGAAGCTGGCAAAGTTCTGGATACTGCCCACCGACGCAGTCATGCGAGAAGCAACTGCGACGTGGATCAAGCCCCAGCAGGATGTTCCGGCAAAGTGAATACAGAACAGTGCCATGCCAATCAGCAGAACCGCCGTCATGGATGTTGTCGCTTGCGGTACGACCAGCGTAAAGGCGGCAGAACAGAACATCCCGGCAATAATGCAGATCTTACGGCTTTTAATCGGAGCCATTCCCCCTTTGACCAGCCAGTCAGTAACGTAACCGTTGACCAGCATCCCGGCAGCCCCAAACAGGAAAGGGATAGCCGCCATCAACCCTGTGCTTTTTAAATCCAGGTTATAGGCTGTTTGCAGGTAACCAGGAAGCCAGGCCAGATACAGCCACGCAGTGTAGTTGATGCCACTGAATCCGAGCATCATTCCCCACATTGTGCGGTTACGGAACAGGCTGCGCCATTCGGCAAAACTGAGCGGATCTCGGCGGGCATTGACGCTACCTGCATTGAGATAAGCTTGTTCAACGGCAGTCAGTTCTACGTGCTCGCGGTTGCGATAGAGCATATACCAGCCGATGGCGAGAAAAATCCCCAGTACACCAATGGTAATAAACATCCCGCGCCAGCCCATCACCAGCATCATCGCCGCAAGAATCGGTGGGCTTACGGCAACGCCAATGGTAGAAGCTGCGTTGAAGAAGCCCATCGGGCGTCCGCGCTCTTTGATGTTGAACCAGTCGTTAATGACTTTTACACCGCATGGGTTCATCGGCGCTTCACCAATCCCCATACCGATACGCACCAACACGAACTGCGTAAAGCTGTGCACCATGCCAGACATGGCCTGGAACAGTGACCAGAAGAACATCCCGAGTCCCAGCATCAGGCGCGGGCCTTTACGATCCAATAGTGGGCCGCAAGGAAGTTGCGCAATCCCGTAAGCGAGTGAAAACACGGAGAGCAAAGCGCCGATTTCGGTGGCACTTAATCCCAATTCTTCACGAATCGTTAAATTTGCTACCGACAGCGAACTGCGGTCGAGATAATTGATTACCGCCGCAAAAAATAATAACAACATGGCGGTGGTTTGAATGCGTTTAATTCGGGTACTGCGTTGAACTAATCCATCTGGTGGCACGGGAATATCTGCCGACGAAGATGGAGTAAATGAAGAACGCGGATCGAGGGTGATATTTTCTTTTTCCACGCCGGACTCCTGTATTTATAATTTTAATTGTTTACGTAATTGTGCATTACGCAAGGTTGACATTAACGGCAGGTTAAAGTTTTAGGACTTTACTACCGCTCACAAAAACATTTTTAGTCGACTGATTGTGAGCATAGGTAAGCGGGAATTTCCCGGTATTTATCTTTTGATAAAACCGTGCACCCGCTAATAGTTTGCTGTTTTTAATCCGTACTTAATGAGCATAACGCGTGTTCTCATTAATGGATCGAATCATTGATTGTTTAGCTGAATTCAAATGGTTACGGAGCGCAAGGGTGGCATCAAGGTCACTGCGGCAAATCAGAGCGCTGAGAATGGTCATATGCTCATCGACGGCAATGATATTGCGCTGTTTAAGATCGCTTTCGTCCCATTGATAGTGAAAATGAAAGATGACTGAGATGATCTCAAGAGATTGATCAAAAAAGATATTGTCGGCAGCTGAAAGCAGTAAGGAGTGAAAATCTCTGTCAAGTTGCGAGAACATGCGAAAGCTATTGCCGATGTTGTCACGCAGTAGCCGATGACGTTCGAGCATGGTTTTCGCCTGCAGCCAGCGGGGATCATGATCAGGCAGGTTGAGAAAGTGCTGAAGTGAATGTGTTTCGAGCATTTCGCGTAGCTCAAACAGCTGCTCGGCGTAGGATTGATCGAATTGCTTCATGCTCCACTGGCCGCGCTTTTCGCTTTGAATAAGATTATAACGGCCGAATTTTAAAAGATATTCTCTTACTACAACCGGGCTGACACCCGCGGCCCGAGCCAGTTGCAGTTCAGAAAAAGTTTCCCCAGGGCGTAACTGGCGCTGGTTTATCATCGTGAAAAAAGCCTGCTCAAACACTTTGTTTTGTTCACTCATTGAAGCGGTAGTACAGGCGAAACCGTCATCATGGTCAGGTTTACGCGCAATCACATAGTCGTTTCCAACCTGCGTTAAGACGCCGCATTCGCGTAAGTGGCTGAGAATATGACGCACTGTAGTGCGGCTGATGTTGTACATTTCCGCCAGCGCACTTTGCGATGGAAGTGGGGAAGGGATATGACCCCGCGCCATATCATCAATGACCTGGTTAATCACATTGTGGCGTAAATTTTGTGAACGACTCATATTTTCCTCCTTGTGAGTCCATTAAAACCCGATTTAAAACATTTTTATGCGTGTGTTTTCACAAAACAGATTTTCCGTTCCGCTGCCATTTTTCATTTTCATTGATATCTAAGGCAACAAAAAATGGAGAGCCGAATCATGTCTACGATGAATGTTTTAATTTGCCAGCAGCCGAAAGAATTAGTCTGGAAACAACGCGAGATACCTATTCCGGGTGACAATGAAGCATTAATAAAAATTAAGTCTGTCGGGATTTGCGGTACCGATATTCATGCCTGGGGTGGAAATCAACCATTTTTTAGTTATCCACGGGTTTTAGGCCATGAAATATGTGGGGAGATTGTTGGGCTGGGTAAAAATATTGCAAATCTTAAAAATGGACAGCAAGTAGCGGTGATCCCTTATGTTGCCTGTCAGCAATGCCCGGCGTGTAAAAGCGGGCGTACCAATTGCTGTGAAAAAATTTCAGTCATTGGCGTGCATCAGGATGGCGGTTTTAGTGAGTATTTGAGCGTGCCGGTGGCGAACATTTTGCCCGCAGACGGTATTGACCCGCAGGCGGCAGCATTGATTGAACCTTTCGCTATTAGCGCTCATGCGGTGCGTCGCGCAGCCATGGCTCCCGGCGAGCAGGTGCTGGTGGTCGGGGCGGGGCCAATCGGTCTGGGCGCGGCGGCAATCGCTAAAGCCGATGGCGCACAGGTAGTGGTGGCGGATACCAGTCCGGCGCGCCGTGAACATGTGGCAACGCGTCTGGAGTTGCCCGTGCTGGACCCGTCAGCCGAAGATTTTGACGCGCAGCTGCGGGCGCAGTTTGGTGGTTCGCTGGCGCAGAAAGTGATCGACGCGACAGGTAATCAACATGCGATGAATAACACCGTGAATCTGATTCGTCACGGCGGCACGGTGGTATTTGTCGGTCTGTTTAAAGGTGAGTTGCAGTTCTCCGATCCAGAATTCCATAAAAAAGAAACGACGATGATGGGTAGCCGCAACGCCACGCCGGAAGATTTCGCTAAAGTCGGTCGACTGATGGCGGAAGGGAAAATCACTGCCGACATGATGTTAACCCATCGCTACCCGTTCGCCACGCTGGCAGAAACCTACGAGCGTGATGTGATTAACAATCGTGAGTTGATTAAGGGTGTAATTACTTTCTGATAAGGCGAGATTATTAAAGTTGCCATGCAGCGTCCGGGGAAGTGTTGGGCGCTGTTTTTTTTGTTTCTTAATAGTGTGTTGTAAGCCGGAGAAGGCGTGTAGGTCGCACCTTATGCGACCTACACATCAGTCAGGAATTAACCTTCACGTTCTACCACTTTAATTTCCACCATGCCGATCCCGAGCTTACGCGGCGAGTGTCCGAGGATATTCCCTTCGTTGGTTGAGACAGGTTCCGGCGGCACAATTACCAGCGTGTCGGCATCGGTTGGGTTATCGAAATGCAGCGTGGTGGTGGTCACTTCATTGCCCAGCACAAGAGTTTGTTCTTCATTGCCTACGCGTACCGGAATAGGACGGCTGGCGTTATTGCCGTATGCTTTGGCGGTAATCACCAGGTCAAATTTCTTCGGCAGCGGATGCTTGTACTCGATTTTTACTTCGTCGCCCAGTTGCGCGTTGGACCAGCGGCCCCACGACTCCGGACGGGAAATCCCGCTAAACTGTTTCACCTCTTCTGGCGCACCGGCGACGTTAAAGATGAAACTGTCGGCTTTGTAGCGAATATCGTTATCAACAATCTTCAGCGTATCGACATTGCCTTTGTAACGCGCCATGTCGATGACCGTATCTTTAAATGCCGTTTTGCCCTTCCATGTTGTTTTATCAACATGCTGGACAATTTGCTGACCGCCAAGCTGCCCTTGCGAGACACACCAGTCGGTGGAAAGTGCCAGTTCCGGAGCCCAGAGTTGTGCCATCTTATAGCAACGGTCAACCCAGACGAAATTGTCGCGTGGAGCGAAATCGGCCAGCTGGAAACGCAGCGGTGCTGAGTATTCACTTTCCGGCAGCGGTTCTACGCGCTTGTCTGAAACCCGCAACAGCAGCGGCAAACGGAAATGGCTACCCGAGAAGGCAATCATGTTTTTCTGCTGGTCGATGGTGAACTCTTTCATCTCTTTAGGGAATTTCCACAGGCGGATGATATCCGGCTTCCACGCCAATGTTTTCTCTTTGATATTGAGGAAGATTTCCGACATCGACTGCCCGGATAAACTGCTACGACCAAGTCCGAGATAGTTATCGCCACCGAGAATGTCCAGCACCGTCGCGCCGTTATCCATCGTGTTACGCTTCACTGCCAGCGTCTCTTGCTGCGGCTTGTCGCCACGGATGACAAAAAACAGGTTATTGCGATCCTGTTTATTAAGGTATTTCCACGCCGTGTTGTTCATCGCTAAATGGTCAGAAGAGACGACGATGACGGTATCTTTAAACCACGGTGACGCTTTGATTTTGTTGATAAACGTCGCGATATTCTCCTGGCTGCAACTTACCGCGCTGAATGACTGATTCGGCTTACCGTCAAAATCATATTTTTTGCGGTTACAGGTACGCGAGATAAAACCATCCGGGTGATGGGTATCGACTGTCAGGGTAAACAGTGAGAATCGCTGACCTGAGCGGGAAAGCTCTTCAAACTTTTTCCACGCTTCATCGAGAACGGTATCGTCGTAGAATCCCCAGTCGTTGCGATAGTGCGGGTCGGCTACCACGCTTTTCAGCTCTTCTGAGCCGTATAAGTGGTCGAAGCCATGCGACTTCAGGAACACATCTTTACCGGCAAAACGCAGATTCGCGCCCTGCACGAAATAGTTCTGATAACCCGAGTTTTTCAGGATATCGCCCAGACAGATGTTCTGCGGGAAGAAGCTGGAAACAGAAGCGGAGGCGTTACCTTCAAATGGGGCAAAAAGCGGAATGCCGCACTGAGAAGCCACCATACCCGCAATCGTGTAATCCGTTCCCGGCAGCTGCTGCGTGTGGCTGAAATCCAGGCCTTCATTTTTCAACGCGCCCAGTTCAGGCGTGAGATCCGGGAAAGCTTCGTTATCAAAATAGGTCCGCTCGAGACTTTCGCCGTAGATATAAACCAGGTTGAGTTTCGGGTCAGGGATAGTTTTCGACGGCTCTTTATAATAAGCCGCAAAGTCCGGGTCGCCGTCGCGTGACTGGGACTTCACCAGTTCCGTTATCTGACGAAATGCCGGGCTGGCATCCACTGAACCCAACGCCAGTAAGAGTGCCAGCAGGCTGTAACCAAAATGGTGCGGATGATGACGACGACGGCGCAGGATCCAGCCCAGCGCACCGAACACCGCCGTCAGCCCCAGCACAATGCCGATACCCGGAAGAATGTATTTGCTGACACCAGCACCGGTCAGGCTGTTGGTTAAGGTATAGAGAACCGCGTCGTTAATACCATCACCAGTAAAATAGTCGCTGGCAAACAGGGTGATATTTAAAACGACAAATAGCCCCAGCACCGTTAACGTGGCTGCAAACCACCAGGTGTTACGTCCCGCTTTCCATGCGTAAATCAGCACAGAGGCGAGAAAAAGGGCGAAAGAGAGTAGTTCTGACAACGGGCGATCCTCACTAAACCGGGCCGTTTAGCCAACGTTTAAGCTTTTTGAGAAGCACAATGTAATGGCGTGGCCATATTGCTGCAATTCTAGTGTCAAAAAAATGCGATGTTGTTAGGAATTAGTTTATAAACAGACTTTTTTGATTACGGTCGCTTCCCGTGTAACAGGGGGAAAACCGTCCAGGAGCAGGGAAAAGGGCAGGAGAGAGCCGCGTCAGCCGGGTAACAGCTAAAACGCGGCGTTTCGCGGTTCAGGAAATGAAGTTCAGCCCCTGCTTTAACACCAGATCGCAGGCTTTGGTTTTCACCTTTTCTGCCAGCGGAGTCGTTCCGATATTATCCAGATTGAGTTGCTGACCATCTTTAGTTTTCAGCAAACCCTGAATGCCATCCAGATAGTTGGTGTCTTCTTTTTGCTCTTCACTGTTCAGGCCCAGTTTTTCCAGTACCTGATTCTTGATGTTTTCGGCATCGGTTACCGAAGCCAGCTTTTGCTTCGCGCAGTATTGCAGAATGCCTGCGGCATTGTTCATGTTATCTGCGCTTAAGGCCTGGTTCCCGCTGCTAAGCAAGTTAGTTAATGACGCGAGCGACCAACCGCCTTCCTGTGTCGTGTTGTTTTGGTTGCCAAGTTCGCTGGCGGCGCTGGAGAGCGCATCTTTCCATGACGCAGCATGTGCCCCGGTGGAAATTAATGCGCTGGCGGCAATGGCACAGCACAGAAGATGTTTAACAGTTTTCATCATCATTACTCAAGGTGGAATTGTGTCGCAGTATACCGCCAGAAACGGGGATTAATACTCTTTACCCGTTACCCGGCTACGGTAGCTATCCCAGTTGAAGATCACCCACAAACTGTTACCCAGGCGCATACGGTCCATCACGCGTTCGCCCAGCAACTTGGTCATCTCTTCCATATTACTGTTGGTCAGCATCCCGGTTGGGCGTTTGGAAGAAGAGCGGCGATCGACGATCTGGTTGATGATCACTTTTTCGTATTTCGATTCGGTTTGCACGCCGATCTCATCGATCACCAGCAGATCAACATTGCTCAGATCGTTAAGCAGTTGTTCTTCGCTGGTACCGCTATTCCTGAAGGTATCTTTCATCGCCGACATAATATCGGCCACGGTGATGATCAATACGGATTTACCGCGTAGCAGCAGCTCGTTGCAGATTGCCGCCGCCAGATGGTTTTTGCCGGTTCCTGGCTTACCAGAAAAGATGAAGCTGGCGATGTTGCCGTCAAACTCTTCGACATACTGGCGCGCTTTGCTTAACGCATTCATCTGCCCTTCACACTCAACGCGATAGTTCTCAAAGGAGCAGTTCTGATGCAGTGGACGAATACCGGAGCGGTTAAAGGTGCGCTGCATTTTCATCGCCCGATTTTCACGTTCGAGAGCGGCGGAGCGGATCGCCCCTTGTTCTTTCTGCCAGGCCAGTAGTTCTTCACCCGTTTTGAAAGCAGGTTTGATATGGGCAGGCATCATTTTTTGCAGGCGTTGCATCAGGTCGCCAACGTTTTTCATCGTTACCCTCTGAATCCTGGTGGAATTTGGCTGTCAGGTTCACTGACCGTATTCACATCTCGTTTAGGCAGTCCGCCGTTGCTGGCACGACCGATTTGCAGGCTGCGCGCCAGTTTTTGTTGCCACTGCACATGGTGAAAGACTTTACCTTCCGCCTGCCAGTAGGCAATGAATGAGGCCAGTTCTTCGGTGGTCACCGGCGCTCTTAGTGCCACGCCCCATAGCGCCGCCAGGCGGATAAAGTCGGCATCGGGTTGCCAGTCCGGATACATGGCGAATTTCCCCATGGGTACAGCAACGGGAGCAGCTTGCGGTTCCTGATAGAGTTGATCGTCCAGAGCGACATCGCTTCCCGGACGCGCCAGCTTTTCTTCCAGCGCTAGCAGTTCAGCCAGGCGTGCAGGCGTGACGGCATAAAACGCCGGGGCATTGTTAGCAAATACGGCAACCACACCGCCTTCAGCTTTTGCCAGAACGGTTTGGTGATCGTGTACCAGGGCGTCAATACCAACGACGTCCGGGGTCAAAACTCTGGAAGACATACTGTTTCTCAAATATGGAACGATGAACGAGAAGGGAGATAACTTTTATAGTAACACACGGAGGAGAGGAGGCTGTCTCTCATCCGTGTGCTTAAGCGAGGCAATTTTATACGCGAGGGCGCTTGCGGTACAACCATAATCCAGGAATGGAAAGACCGATGGATAACGCACCAACAATTGATGAAGCTGTAAGAAAGTTGGTTAACAGGGTAATCATCAACGGTTCGCTGTAACCTAGCTGGCTGATTTTTACCGCCGAAATCATTGCGGTATAAGCCGATATGCCAGGGAACATAGGAATAACAGCCGCCACGGTAAACACTTTCGGATGCGCCAGATACCAGCGCGACCATTGAATACCAATGGTGCCGACCAGCATAGAAGCCATAAAAGTTGACCACTCAATATTCAGCCCGCTGGTCATTAAGATCATTCGGGAACCATGACCTATCGAGCCAAGCAGCGCACACCAGCGTAACGCCCGCACGGGAACGTTGAACACCATCGCAAAGCCGACCGCAGGAATGGCGGCGAGGATCATATCCTGCGCCAACGCTAACAGAAATTCGATCACACCCATCCGCGTAGCCCCCAAATCGTCAGTGCCATTACTACGCCGACGCAGGTAGCCAGTGTCAGCAGACTGGCGATCGCCCAGCGTGCCAGTCCGGTATTGATGTGGCCTTTAAACATATCGGCGACGGCATTAATCAACGGAAAACCCGGCACCAGCAGCAGAACGCTGGCGGCCATCGCGATAGTGGGTGTATTGCTGAAAGTGGGAAGTTGCAAAAGCAAACCGGAAATGGTGGTGGCGGCGAAAGCGGTGAGGCAAAAGTTGATCTGTGGATGAAGATGACGTTGTGCCAGCAGCTGGCGGATATACATCGCGACCGTACTGGCAAAGAAGGTGATGACGGCACCATCCCAGCCACCTTTATTGAGTTTACAGAAACAGGCGCAAGAAAGGCCGACCATTAAGGCTACCAGCCATCTCGGGTAACGTAATGGCTGAATTTGGCTAAATCGTTTCTCTACACCTTTGTAATCCAGCAGATGATGCTCCGCCAGAATCACAATGTGCTGGACTTCAGTCACCACATGCATATTAATGCCGCGATCTTGATTTTTTCGTGTCGATGTCAGGCATTGCCCATCTTTAATAGTTGTCAGCACTATGGCGTTCGAAGAGATAGAACTTTCGACGCTGTCCATTCCCAGCGCCCGACCCAGTCGTGAGGAAAGCTCATCAACCAACGCGCTTTCCGCACCATGTTGCAAAAGAAATAATCCACACTGGATACAAAGCCGTGTTACGGCTCGCTGTTGCTCAGTTTGCATAACTCGCCCTTTGTCATAGACGTGCTGCGTATTGTTCAGATAATGAGAATCCATTTGTATCATGAAGCACGGTTGTTTTGCGGTAGGTTAAGATCAAAATTGCGCTGATTAATCCTGGTTATCGGGAGAAGCTCGGTGATAAAAAGCGAATTATCTCTCGTCGCAAATAAATTATCACATGAATATTATCACTATAATGAATTTATTGTTTAGCCTTTACGAATCAGGATAAAAGATAACTGGGCGCGTTTTTTAATTTTTACAAGTTAAAACTATCAGATTTTATTGAATAAATATTGATTGTGTTATTTTGCATTCTACTGGAAGGGATATCAGTTAATTATAAATTAAATGAATGAGAATTCTGTTTTTCATTAAGTATTTCTAACAACTTAATGTAGATATTTTAAATGTCTCCAGGCTATTTCACCAGGTTATCATTTGATGCTAACCTTCTGACACATGCAGTGGAGTTGTTGTGCAGCAGGAGTATGCTGATATGAAAGTGAATGCTAAGGATAATTTATTCGCTTAATCTATTAATTTGCTGGAAACATTTAAGGAATGAATATCCTGAATAAACCATCATAATTTTTAGACAGTGGATGTGGAGGAAATATGTTGCCAGGATGCTGCAAAAATGGAATTGTTATCAGTAAAATACCTGTTATGCAAGCAGGGTTAAAAGAGGTCATGAGGACTCACTTCCCTGAATATGAAATAATATCCAGCGCCTCTGCGGAGGACCTTACCTTATTACAATTACGTCGTTCCGGATTAGTCATTGCTGATTTAGCCGGTGAAAGTGAAGATCCACGTTCTGTTTGTGAACATTATTATTCTTTAATCTCACAATATCGGGAAATTCACTGGGTTTTCATGGTGTCACGCTCCTGGTATTCCCAGGCAGTAGAACTGCTTATGTGCCCTACGGCGACGTTATTGTCTGATGTTGAACCCATTGAGAATCTGGTCAAGACCGTACGTTCCGGCAATACGCACGCAGAGCGTATCAGCGCCATGCTGACCTCTCCGGCAATGACTGAAACTCATGATTTTAGCTATCGCTCCGTCATTCTCACTCTTTCAGAGCGCAAGGTACTGCGGCTATTAGGTAAAGGATGGGGCATCAACCAGATAGCTTCATTGCTTAAGAAAAGTAATAAAACTATCAGCGCCCAAAAAAACAGTGCGATGCGTCGACTGGCAATTCACAGCAACGCTGAAATGTATGCATGGATAAATAGCGCACAGGGTGCAAGAGAACTTAACTTGCCTTCTGTTTATGGAGATGCCGCAGAATGGAACACAGCCGAATTAAGAAGAGAAATGTCGCACTCATAGAAAAATGCGTCATGAGTAGTATCGGTATTGAGAGTTTATTCAGAAAGTTTGCGGGTAACCCTTATAAGCTCCATACCTATACCAGTCAGGAGTCATTTCAGGATGCCATGTCGCGGATCTCGTTTGCGGCGGTCATTTTTTCTTTTTCTGCCATGAGAGGTGAGCGTAGAGAGGGATTATCTTGCCTGACTGAACTGGCGATTAAGTTTCCGCGTACCCGGCGTTTAGTTATTGCGGATGATGATATTGAAGCTCGGCTGATCGGCTCATTGTCGCCATCACCGCTGGACGGTGTATTAAGTAAAGCGTCAACGCTGGAGATTTTTCATCAGGAACTCTTTTTGTCATTAAATGGTGTACGTCAGGCGACCGACCGACTGAACAATCAGTGGTACATTAATCAAAGCCGAACGCTAAGCCCGACGGAGAGAGAAATATTGCGCTTTATGTCGCGTGGCTACTCAATGACACAAATTGCCGAGCAGCTTAAACGCAATATCAAAACGATCCGTGCACATAAATTTAATGTGATGTCGAAACTGGGCGTAAGTTCTGATGCAGGGTTGTTGGAGGCCGCAGATATTCTGTTATGTATGCGGCATTGCGAAGCAAGTAATGTGTTGCATCCCTATTAATCCGCATGATGCCGGGTTTACTTCCCCGGCAGTGCTTTCATTTCAGCATACAATCGCCACATTGCTGCACATCCGGTAAGCGATAACGCTGGCAGCAAGTGCGGCGCACCAGCAGGCCGTCGCGCAGTACCACGGTACGCCAGAGTGGATTATCTTCACCGTTCGTGAGCATTTTCTCAAAAAAGAGGGCATGGCGCAGCGATTCAACCGTCGCCTCGCCAAGCAGCTGTTTCATCTCAGTCAGATACCAGTTGATCAAATAACCGGTATTGCTCCAGATAAGTTTGCCGTTGATCTCTCCCGTTGCTTCTAATGCCTGCACTACCGGAACCAGCGCCTGACTGATTAACGTTTCCATTCGCTGCTGCGGCGAATGTAGTGTTGCGTTTTTATCTTCACACACATCGACCCAGAAACAGGCGGCGCGTCCGGTTTCGTGAAACTCAACGTGGAAATGTTCCGGCGACACATCTAATGCTTTTTCCTGCGTCAGCAGCGCCAACATTAATGGTGGCACCATCAGGCCGATATACCATTGCGCCCATAGTGAGATCAGCGGTTTGTTCTCGCGGATCATCGTTGGTTGGTTGCGATAGATATGATCGGAATAGACCGCCAGTAGAGAACTTAGCGCATTCGTTGATGACCATTGCGCCAGCGTCATGGCGTTAAGCGGAGCGGGTTCATCCAGGCGGATAAACTCGAGCAAATGTTCACGATGTTCGGCGATCGTCGCCCGTATGGCTTGTGCAAGCCCAGCATCCTGCGGCTGGAGATGCGTTCGCCAGATAACATCTTCATAGAGCGGTGCGGAACGATAGGCCATAATCGGGATAGTAATCTAAATGATAATGATTGCTAATCCTAGCGATAGGTTTACCCGATAGCAAGGGATTTCTCTGGCTTGCAAATGATAAAAATTATCATATGATATTAGTTATCATTATCAATGAAAGAGATGAAACCATGTTGCAACGTACGCTGGGCAGTGGCTGGGGAGTGTTGCTGCCGGGATTGCTGATTGCAGGGCTGATGTATGCGGATTTATCGCCGGATCAGTGGCGGATTGTCATTCTGATGGGATTAATATTGACGCCGGTGATGCTGTATCACAAACAGTTGCGGCATTACGTTTTGCTGCCATCGTGCCTGGCGCTTATTGCTGGCATCATGCTGATGATAATGAATTTGAATCAGGGATGAAAAATCAGGGAAGAAACAAGAAAGGAAGTAAAGATAATTGGTGCGAGGGGGGGGACTTGAACCCCCACGTCCGTAAGGACACTAACACCTGAAGCTAGCGCGTCTACCAATTCCGCCACCTTCGCACAGTCATCTTACTTTTTTTGATATCGCCTCGTTTGGTGCGAGGGGGGGGACTTGAACCCCCACGTCCGTAAGAACACTAACACCTGAAGCTAGCGCGTCTACCAATTCCGCCACCTTCGCCCAGTGCGAGCAATATCAACGTGGTTTTTGGTGCGAGGGGGGGGACTTGAACCCCCACGTCCGTAAGGACACTAACACCTGAAGCTAGCGCGTCTACCAATTCCGCCACCTTCGCATACCATCAATTCTTAAAAAGAATTGCTACCACGGAGGCGCATTCTAGTGGTTTTCAGCTTTTCGTCAATAGTTAATTATCGCCGGAGGTGTAATTGCTGGAAAAATGGCCATCAGGAAACTAACGTGCAGGTTTTGTAGGTCGGATAAGGCGTTCACGCCGCATCCGACACGGTATTTGGGTGCAGATGCCAGATGCGACGCGGGCGCGCCTTATCTGGCCTACGAAGGGCTAACGTGCAGGTTTGGTAGGTCGGATAAGGCGTTCACGCCGCATCCGACACGGCATACGGGGGCAGATGCCAGATGCGACGCTAGCGCGTCTTATCTGGCCTACGGGGTAACGTGCAGGTTTGGTAGGTCGGATAAGGCGGGATACTTAACCTTTCTTCGCCTGGCGGGTCATAATGGCGCGATACACCTTGAAGCGCCCGGTTTGCGCGATCACTTCGTGGAAGCCAAATGTCTCATCCAGCACGTCCGGGTAAGGCAGGAAGGCGTTCGCTACAATTCGCAGCTCGCCGCCGCTATTAAGATGACGCACCGCGCCGCGAATCAGCGTTTGCGCCGCATCGAGGCTGGTTTGCATCCCATCGTGGAACGGCGGGTTGGAGATGATCATATCAAAACGACCTTTCACCTCGGAAAAGACGTTACTGGCAAAGACTTCACCTTCAACACCGTTGGCCGCAAGTGTTGCGCGGCTGGCTTCTACCGCTGGCGCAGAGACATCGCACAGAGTGAGACGAATTTTCGGTGAATGGCGCGCAAAGGCAACAGAAAGCACGCCCGCGCCACAGCCGACATCCAGTACTTTACCTTTCGTGTGCGGAGTTAACGTCGAGAGCAGTAACTGGCTACCGACATCCAGACCGTCGCGGCTAAACACGCCAGGCAGCGTTTTGACTGTCAGGCCATCGACGCTGTATTCGCCCCAGAATTTATCGGCATCAAATTCCGGCTGTTTTTCCAGACGACCAAAATAGAGGCCACAGCGACGGGCGCTGTCGACTTTATTCAACGGCGCATAATCTGCCAGCATCTGTTCGGCGCTGCGCACGCCGCTGCGGTTCTCGCCAACGACAAAAATATCCGTGCCCACCGGCAGTAGAGAAAGTAAATTCATCAACTGGAACTGGGCTTCCGGTTTGTTCTTCGGCCAGTAGTAAATCAGCGTATTGCAATCTGCGACATCATCCGCCGTGGCGACCAGACTGAAACGGGCGTTATCCCCCATCTGGCGGCTTAACACCTGCCAATGGTGGAATTGCTGGGTATGAGCACGGCTGGCCGCGGTATCTAAACGCGCGGGCAGGTCATCCTGTAAGTCTCCGGCAAAAAGAATACGGCTTTGTTCGAAATCATCACTGTGACGCAGCAAGACTTCACTTGCCGGGGTAAATGCAGACATGGAATGCTCCTCAATTGATACTGGCGGCGATTATAGCCATATGTTGGCGCGGTATCGACGAATTTGCTATATTTGCGCCCCTGACAACAGGAGCGATTCGCTATGACATCCCGACGAGACTGGCAGTTACAGCAACTGGGCATTACCCAGTGGTCGCTGCGTCGCCCTGGCGCGTTGCAGGGGGAGATTGCGATTGCGATCCCGGCACACGTCCGTCTGGTGATGGTGGCAAACGATCTTCCCGCCCTGACCGATCCTCTGGTGAGCGATGTTCTGCGCGCATTAACCGTCAGCCCCGATCAAGTGCTGCAACTGACGCCAGAAAAAATCGCGATGCTGCCGCAAGGCAGTCGCTGCAACAGCTGGCGGTTGGGTACTGACGAACCGCTATCACTGGAAGGCGCTCAGGTGGCATCACCGGCGCTCACCGAATTACGGGCAAACCCAACGGCACGCGCCGCGTTATGGCAACAAATTTGCACATATGAACACGATTTCTTCCCTCGAAACGACTGATTTACCAGCGGCTTACCACATTGAACAACGCGCCCACGCCTTTCCGTGGAGTGAAAAAACCTTTGCCAGCAACCAGGGCGAGCGTTATCTCAACTTTCAGTTAACGCAAAACGGCAAAATGGCGGCGTTTGCGATTACGCAAGTGGTGCTGGATGAAGCTACATTGTTCAATATTGCGGTCGATCCTGACTATCAGCGTCAGGGATTGGGAAGGGCGCTGCTGGAACATCTGATCGACGAACTGGAAAAACGCGGCGTGGCGACGCTATGGCTGGAAGTCCGTGCCTCAAACGCTGCCGCCATTGCACTGTACGAAAGTTTAGGCTTTAACGAGGCGACGATTCGCCGCAATTACTACCCCACCACGGACGGTCGCGAAGACGCCATCATCATGGCGTTGCCAATCAGTATGTAAGACAAGGTGGAATAATGAAGTGGGACTGGATTTTCTTTGATGCCGATGAAACGCTGTTTACCTTTGACTCATTCACCGGCCTGCAGCGGATGTTTCTTGATTACAGCGTCACCTTTACCGCTGAAGATTTTCAGGACTATCAGGCCGTTAACAAGCCACTGTGGGTGGATTATCAAAACGGCGCGATCACTTCATTACAGCTTCAGCACGGGCGGTTTGAGAGCTGGGCCGAACGACTGAACGTCGAGCCGGGTAAACTCAACGAAGCCTTTATTAATGCGATGGCGGAAATCTGTACGCCGCTGCCGGGCGCGGTTTCTCTGCTTAACGCCATTCGTGGCAACGCCAAAATCGGCATCATCACCAACGGCTTTAGCGCCTTGCAGCAAGTGCGTCTGGAACGCACGGGCCTGCGTGATTATTTCGATTTGTTGGTGATTTCCGAAGAAGTTGGCGTAGCCAAACCGAATAAGAAAATTTTCGATTATGCGCTGGAACAGGCGGGCAATCCTGACCGTTCACGCGTGCTGATGGTTGGCGACACTGCCGAGTCCGATATTCTCGGTGGCATCAACGCCGGGCTTGCGACCTGCTGGCTGAATGCGCACAATCGCGAGCAACCAGAAGGCATCGCGCCTACCTGGACCGTTTCTTCGTTGCACGAACTGGAGCAGCTCCTGTGTAAACACTGATTGCCTCCCCCCCGTTGATGGGTAAAATAGCCGCAATTTTTCGTTTTCAACAAGCGCGGCGCGATGCCGCTTACTCAAGAAGAAAGAATTATGACGTTGTCTCCTTATTTGCAAGAGGTGGCGAAGCGCCGCACTTTTGCCATTATTTCTCACCCCAATAATTAAACCCAAATTAAAGCTCTTCTACTCTTTCAAAGTCCTTTCGGCTAATTGAGGTTAATCCATATAACTCGTTTAAATACATGCTGTTATGTTTCCTTTTTAATTGAAATTTCTTTCATGTAACTTTAAATCGATCAGGTTGCTTTCATCAAAAATCTGTACATATGCTTGTACATAATGTACAAAGCAGCAGAGATATTTTGCGATTTGTACAAGGTGAGTAATGGCGCTGTCTGATGCGTGGTTGCGTTCAGTCGTTGGAAAGGAACGCGATAAGGTTTTGGTTAAATCAGATCGTGATGGTCTGTCTGTCAGAGTATCACCGAAAGGTCGCGTAGTGTTCCAATATCGTTATCAATGGGCAGGGAAAGGCGAGCGACTTGATATCGGAACTTACCCGGCAACTGGATTAAAAGAGGCCAGAGAAGAAGTTATCCGTCTTCGTGGTGAACTTGAGTCAAACCGCAATCCACGATTGGTCAGGCAGGCAGAAAAACGCAAAGCTACTGAAGCCATGACGGTAGAGTCTGTGATCCGTGCCTGGTATGAAGCATATTGTGTAAAAAATAAAAAAGGTTCTGAGCAGATACTCCGCTCATTTGAACTGCATCTGTTCTCTAAAATCGGGAGTATCCCTCACGATGCAGCTACATTGCATGATTGGTTAGAGGTACTGGAGCCTCTTAGCACTAAGACTCCAGCAATAGCAGACCGATTGCTAATTAACGCAAAGCAGGCCCATGTCTGGGCGTATAAGAGAAAGTTTATTGAAACTCGCCCGCTGTCGGACATCACGGGGAAAGATATGGATATCCGTAAAGGTCAGAAGAAACGGTTTCTGACACACGATGAAATTAAAATTCTTTATGCTGCGATCGATGGTTCTCGAATGGTTCCCAAATACCGGGCCTTCATTAAACTATTGCTGCATTTCGGCTGTCGTAGTTCAGAGCTGATTACTGCCAGGGTGGATGATTTTGATTTCATTAATAAGGTATGGACTGTACCGCCAGAACGACATAAGACAGGTGATATAACAGGCGAACCGCTAAAGCGCCCCATTATTGAACCGGTTGAAGAGCTTATAAAATACGTTATCTCTATGAACAACGGTTCCGATATGCTTTTTACCAAGGAAGGAAGCAAGGAGCCAGTTGGTCGGACATCATTGCAGTCGCTGCCTTACAATTTAATGCAGTACGCATGGCGGCGTTTGGGGTATCAATTTCCTCATTGGTCTCTTCATGATTTGAGACGAACAGCACGAACAAACTTTTCTGATCTTACTGCGCCTCATATTGCTGAAATAATGCTCGGTCATAAACTGCCAGGGGTATGGCAAGTTTATGATAAGAGCGATTATCTAGAAGAACAGCGTAAAGCCTATCAGGCATGGTGGGATAGGGTTGATTCGATTCTTACTTACACTAATTTAGGTTCCAACAGACAGCCTATTGAATAATGAATAGACATACAGAGTAAGAAAATAGTAATGATTCTTGGATTATAATTAACTGGTTGCTGATATTTCGATTTGCCGATTTATGAAGAGACGGTCATTATACTTATAAAAACACCACTCCTTATCCTTACAGAAATAAGGAGTGGAAACAGTTATGGCTGAGACTCTGGTTTAGCAATCTCGTTTATAAATTTCTTAGCTACAACAGTCTCATACTTTCTATAATCATCAAGATATTGAACATCTATATGATTTTTGTAGCGAGCATTAAATTTATTTGCAGCCCCTGTTTTATCATCTTTACGTTCATCCGTTGGTCTGAAAAATTTATGGTAGCGGCGGGGTGATACCCCCTCAAAATCACAAAATATTACTTTGGAAGATTCTTCATTCTTTGTTATTGCATCATTATGCAGATCAAGAGCAAGGCTTTTATCAAATGGCTCTATATATACTACTTTTTTTATTCCAGCTGCGACAATATGCCTTGCACAGTTGTGGCAGGGATAGGTTGTCGTAAAAAGAATTTTATCTTTAGTATCGCCGTTTTGTTTTCTAGCCATTGATGTAATGACGTCCATTTCAGCATGAATTGATCTGGAGTATTCCATTACACTTGATATTTTGCTGTCTTTGTAAATGCCTTCTGCAATATTATCTAATTTGTTTAGAAGTCGTGTTATATTAATATCGGCAACAGTTTGTCCTGCGGAAATACCTAATACAGTTCTTACTTCGGTTGATAATATGCTTTTTATACGGTCTTTAATTTTTAGCTTGTTTGCATCATTATAACACTTACCACTTTTGTGAACGCATCGATGATCGTTATCAAAATCATCACTGCTATACAACCCGCCACCAGCTTTAGGTACGTCGTTCTTACCCACGGCAAGCAAATTCCCTTCATCATCAAACAGTGCAGCCCCTACTTGACGTGATAAACAAGCTGATTGTAATGATGTTGAAAAGGCAGCATACATACCTTTCTCGTTAAAAGTTGGTGTTAAACCATTTTTGCCATGAATAAGACCGAAAAACCGATCAATCTTCTTCTTTAATTCACTTTTTTGGCTGAAGTTATTTTTAATAAAAAAATCTGAATCAAGAATGGTTTCCCCGGTTCTTTGTCCATACGGATCAGAGGATTTATTATCAATATTGATAATTAAATGAAGGTCGTTCTTTGTCGATTCGTCATCAATGAGATTCTGAATTCGGTAATCTAAATCGCGCAAAACTCCTAACAAATAGAAATTATGCTGATATATAACTCTGAATAACTCTATTTCTTCCGGCCTTTTGAATTGATCAATGATGAAGACAGTACCTTTATATTCATCATTATTATAATCATTATTATGATCAATATTATTTTTCTCTGCTGCGATTGCTGCAATAGCAGCTTCTGCAAGCAACTCATTTTTTTTGTAATGTTTACGAAGTTTATTGGCAATATCCTGGAGTTTTAAATGTCTATTAACTTGTGTGCTTTCGGATACCTTCAGTGCTGCTGGCTCAAAATATAATGGGTTTTCCATAAGCGCACTTATGCGGATGTGTACAACATTATACCCCCATTCTTTGGATATCTCTTCGATAATTTTGTTTATCGTTCTCATGCCACATCCAACATATCCACACAATCCAAGATAAATATCTTTTGATTGTCGTGAATTCACAATCTCAAGTGATGATGCCGATGTTGAGCCTTTTTTTTCATTCAGCTTTTGTGGAGTTTTTTTTGCTGCTTCAGCCATTGCTAATTACCTAGTCGAAAACTATATCAGTATTTATTATTTCAAAAAATGCATCAAGAATTTCTTTATTTTTCTTTTTACTTTCAAATGAAATGACATTATCTTGATTAAATGTTGTTAATTCAATGCAGATAGAATCAACCTGATCATTGGCGGCGATGCTCGATTCTATTTCATTAAATGCTATTACATTCATTTATCTTATCCAAACATAATAAAAAACCATATGGCCTTTAGTGTACAACAAAACCATACTCTTTCCCCTCATTTTAGAGGGGGAAGTGTGGTCCACATCATGTTTTTTCCCACCCATGAAAATGTTCACCTAGGCTGGTGAGGCATTTTATGTACATCAACTCTTTGAGTTGAATCATTATTTTAGATTTTTTCTATCATTGTGTAAATGTCTTCGTTTCAATACATCATGCTTGGGGAGCGGTCCCCGTTTCCTAATAATTAATGCTTGTGGATAGCAACGTCCGTGCCTGTATCGCTCAGACAGACGCTTACCGTGCCATAGACGTGTCTGTTCACATACGTCATTCAATAACTCCTGCAAACCTGTAAATCTTGCGTGACGCCCATTTATTTGGGCATGATTTAATATCAGGATCTGGAAAATCAGGCCTGTACTTCTGGCCAGTTCTCCGGTTTACGCTGTTCCAGCGAAGAACTGTCGATACTGAAACGCCACAGAATTCGGCAACTTGTTTTGTTGTCATTAAGTTGTTCATTAGTTCACCTTCTGCGGTTGTGCAGTTGAAAGACTCATTCCAGCGCGTTGCTGCCAGACAACCCAGCCGAGAGCCATATCCCATGCCATGTACTCGTTATCGCCGTTTTTGGCTCTCCGACGATCTACTGAGTCACCGAAACGCTTTTCCATGAATAATTCATAAGATATTCGTTCATTTGTGATGGTCATTACGGGAGGAGCTAGGTAGAGAGGCGTTCCACCATTTTTGTTGGTAAGTGCAACTACACTTTTACTCAGCATCCATGCCACCGGCTTTTTATCAAGAGAAGCCAAAGCTATTTGTGCTAGTTCCATTTGCTCGCCACGGGTAAGTCTGTTTTCAAGCGGATTTTTAATGAATAATTCGATACGTTCTTTGGTAATAGAATTCATGCTATTTCACCTTGATCTCAACATTTCGCAGCCGTAGCTCCACTGGCAGGTCTGACTTTCCGGTTAAAGCTAATGCGAGATTTTCTAGAGTAATGAGAGCTGTTATTGTTTTCCCCATCCAGGCGTTATCACCAACACGCTCAAGATGCGGAGGGTCGAATACAACCACCGAAAAAGATGCGTCTGCAAATGGTAATGCACGAAAATCAGCTATCAGGTCAGGACTGATAATCAGGAGTTGCCCATCGCACAATGTATGCTCTTCCTTTCTGATATCGCTGAATATCGCCCGTTCGTCATTTTTATCGAACCAGAACATGCGACTGCCACAGCACATGTCGAGGATTGCTGCATGTCCAGTCACTGGTTGCCTCCTTTGCGAAGCCGTTCCGCCCATTCTTCAAGGGATTTCTCCGCATATTCACCAGACAGGCCATCAATCGGATGCGATTCATTAGCTAACTCTTCTTTCGCTGACAGAATCATGCGTGTAACGTCGAAAACTTCAGCCAAAGGCTTATTGATAAATCCGTGATTGAAAGCAGCAGCAAGACGGCTTGCGGTATAGTTAATACCCTCGTTGCGAGCCTCAGCACGTACTTCATCGAATTTACGCACCAGATACTCAGCATTTGTTTCATTCACTTTCAGATCTCGCGGTACACATTTCCCGCGAAGAAAACCTTCCATTTCGAAAACATTTATGCGCATTTGCGTAACTCCGATAACTCGTTAAAACGTTCCATAAACATCCCGTAGGCATGGCCTGGTGACAGTGGAATCACTTTGAACATCTCTGTTGCCGGGATGCCTTCCAGTACAGGCCAGAAAGAGCCATCATCAAGCCCGAGATCGCGGCGTTCGGTTGCCAGCATAATGAGATCGGCATATTTCACTGGCGTGCTCATAACAGGAGGTAACCCGTATTTCTCACGGATTACGGCGTCTATTTTTTTTTCCATCCGTTTATAGTCAGGAAGAAGGCGTTTCAGTGGTGCGGGGATGTCCTGGCAATATGCTTCTGTTGCATCATGCATTAACGCTTCAAAAGCAAATTCCTGCGGTACCAGCTGGCTGCAAAGCACCGCATGTTGGGCGACGCTGTAGAAGTGTGAAAGATGTCCTGCAAAGCGACAGATATTTGAAAGGGAAACCGCGATATCGTTAATCACGATGTCGTCTTTATTTATCCTGTCATAATAAAAATGCTTCCCGGAAAAAGTTTTAATAAATGACATTTTGTTCTCCACGTATATGCGCTGCACCGCGCTGAATTCTGGTAAAAGGAAGCCATCACCATCCGGCGATTATTGAGTAAATTATGTTTCCATAAATGCCCCCGCAGGGGCATTTGCAGTAATGAAATCAGGCGGTGAAAGTACCAATAAAGGTTTCTACTTTGCTGTCTTTAAATTTCTCAACAAGCAGATCACGAAATTCGTTAGCCATTTCTTCCTGCACCGCTTCCAGCTGAATAATGCGCAGAACCAGTACAGGACGATCGCCAGTGATAATGCTGAGGCGTAATTTAAACGGACGTTCTTTAAGGCCTTCAAACGGAACGCATTTAAATTCAAATGCCACTGGCATAATGTCTTTGGTCTTCGCTTCGACAGACTCCATCAGGGAGCGTTTGCCGCTGAAGTCATTATCTTCAAAATCAGCGGTCTGGTTTGCTTCAATCGTGATTTTACGGACTGCCGCAGCCGCTTTTGTTGCCTGAATAGCGTCACCATTAGCATCAAAGCCCACAAGGTAGTCGGCCCAGTCTTCAATCCATTCTGCCAGTGACTTCTGGGAGTTACGCTCGCCGTTAACAGACAACAGGGCAGAGAACGGTGCTGTCTTTTTCAGTTTGAGAGTGGCGGTGTTATCTGCGTGACCTGGTTCATCAATAGTACCCAGGTTAAGTACACTGACGGCACGCATATTATCAGCATCGATAAAGCAGCGGGTGCCTTCATCTGCAAGATCTTTAGAATAACGGGTAAAGTCATCGATGCTGGCAGTGGAAAGCGCACCACGGAAACGGAAGCGATTTAAATTAAATTTTTCCAGATCATGAATGCGGAAATTCTCGGGCAATGCCACAGCATCGGCACCAATCTTACTGATAATTTCATTAACACCCTGAGCAGAAATAAGGGCATGGATTTGATTAATTGCGGTTGCGTCTAAGTTCTGAGACATAATAAGTCCTCACTATATAAAGATATTCAGTGATGAGATAAATAATCAGTTAATTAAGAACGATATTAATGACCTGCTGCGCGTAGTTTTCCGTCAGGTTCACCGGCAAGAGTCAGTAATTGTCCCTGGTCTTCCTGCAGAATAGTCAGACGACCACCGCGATTGACATACATCGGCGTTTCGGTGGTGTCTTCTTCGGAAATTTTCCCGCGGTTAGTCGGGCGAACATATGAGAGTTTGTGTTTGATTTTCACACGGTTCTCATCAAATGGTTCGATTTCCAGGTTGAGTGAGACCTTACCTTTGGTTTTCGTGTTCATCACACCGGAAGCGACTTCACTGAGAACTGCGCCGATTTTGGTTTCAAATACGCCGCCGTCCAGCTCCCCGATAAATGCCTGCACATCAGTACTGCGTTCGCTAGCCATTTTGCTGCTCCTCATCATATCGACCCTGCAAGGTCGGTTGGTTTCTCCACAAAACAGAGAAGAACACCTGCGGTGGCAGCCGCCCGGATGGATTGGGTTATGAGCCCGTCGTCCGGTGATGCTCTTCTCTGTTTTGTAAAAAGAGCGGTACCAGCCGGAAGCAAGTGTACAAACTGGTACCGCCAAAGCAGTGGCTGTTGTGGTGACCGGTGCTGATCTCCGGCTTGCGGTTATTTCAGACTCTCACGGGCGTTTAATTGCCCCGCCGAACAGCTCTTTTCCGCAATAGCTGCAATGTCTTTCGCGCATCAGCCTGCGCATTCACCACAACGCTGAGAGCACTTAGCCAGTTACGGCACCACACTTTGTCGCGGTTCCATAAATGCCCTCATCGTTGCACCCTGGTCTCTTCCCAGGCGTCAAACCGAATCGCCACGCTGGTTAGGCGTCTTATCAGCATCATCATTGACTTGCACATTCCGGCTACCTGGTTTGTTTGCTCGAGCAAGGAGTGGATTGTCCCCTTTAACGTCACCAGACCGCTAACGACGCATGTGCCATACGCCGTGTTACAACCAAATTTTGTTAGTACCTTGTTTGTTGGTCTGGAAAGAAAGATAAAATGAAGTTGCGCATTATGCAAGTATTTTTATTGCGAGATATGCAATTTTATGGGAAATGAAAAGCCACCTTTGGGTGGCTAATTGATGAGGAGGTAAGGGTTAATTGTGTCGCTTAAGGGTTTGTGACTGGCTGATTAAGACCTTTCCAAAGACCATAAACCGGTGTTCATTTTCGCTGGTAATTCCCCATTCACGGTAAATCTGGTTATCAGAAATCACCAGTAGTTTGTCAGGTATCATTTGCAGTCGTTTGACATAAATTTTATCATCAAAACCAAATACATAGATACCATCTCCATCAAACTGATTGATACTGACATCAACGAAGATGAGATCTCCTGGCTCAATGGTTGGACACATACTGTCCCCACGAACGTTGATAACTTTAATGTGATTGGCTGGTCGTCCGCCAAACATCGATACAGCATTATCAGTTCTGTATTCAATGGCATGAATCACATCAATGACATCACCGCCCTGGATAAGGCCATTTCCCGCACTGGCACTGACATCCAGCATTTCAATACGGAATACATCCTTCACCTGCGCAACATCCTCACTAATACTGTTTTTACATACAGTATTACTTTTGAAGTCTGAGGTAAAGAGATCAGCAATATCAACACCTAAGCTCCTGGCAATATTACTCAGGGCTTGTTCAGTGAATTGTTTCTGCTTACCTGTTTCCAGGCGCGAGATATTCGCCGCATCCACTCCTATTGCTTCAGCGAGATCGGCGATTTTCATGTTCTTCGCCTGGCGAAGTTGTCTGACTCGATTTCCTATGTTCATGCGTTTATTACATTTCTTTATTGCGCGTTAAGCAAATCAACTTGCGCAAAATATTTGCGTGAAATAGTATGCTCATCACGCAATATGTGGAGGTTATATGCAATCACCATTACGAAATGTGCGTAAGGCGCACGGGCTTACTTTGCAGCATGTTGCTGCGGGCGTTCAGGTTAATCCAGCAACGCTGAGTCGTATTGAGAGACTGGAACAAATTCCATCTATCGATCTTGCAGAGCGTCTGGCCAATTTTTTTAAGGGAGAAATCAGCGAAATGCAGATTCTCTATCCTGCACGCTTTCAATCTAGTCAAAACCGGAATGAGTTAAAACCACAGGAACAGGAGGTAAGCCGTGGGTAAGCATCACTGGAAAGTGGAAAAACAACCTGAGTGGTACGTGAAAGCTATCAGAAAAACTATCGCGGCATTGCCAGGTGGTTACGCTGAAGCTGCTGACTGGCTGGATGTAACAGAGAACGCATTATTTAACCGCCTTCGTGCCGATGGCGATCAGTTTTTTCCGTTGGGATGGGCAATGGTTTTACAGCGTGCGGCTGGTACTCACCACATTGCGGATGCTGTCGCACAGTCTGCTGGTGGGGTGTTTGTATCACTTCCAGAAATTGAGGAAGTAGAGAACGTTGATATCAACCAACGTCTACTGGAAGTTATTGAACAGATCGGGAGTTACTCAAAGCAGATTCGTTCGGCAATCGAAGACGGGGTAGTGGAGCCACATGAGCAGACAGCAATTAATGATGAGTTGTATCTGTCGATTTCGAAGCTCCAGGAACATGCGGCACTGGTCTACAAAATTTTCTGCGTTCCAGAAAAGAGTGACGCCCGCGAGTGTGCAGCTCCGGGCGTCGTGGCGTTTTGTGTCTGTGGAGAAACTAACGCATGAACAGTTTAACGGCAAATAACCGTTGGTCGCAACAGCTGGTGGTCCGCGTGGCTGAACACCTGTTGTTACGGCATGAATGCAGATTACCAAATCACCTGGCTGTAAGTAACCACAGAGAACTTTACCTGACTGTGGGGGGCGAGTTGTGCAGGAACTTAACCGCTGGTTTCGTGACGGAAGAGGACTTTATGTTCATGTTATTCGTTGGGAGCCAGAAACACAGCGCGTTATCTATCTTCGCAAAGACTACCCGCATGAGTGCTTTAGTCCTTTGTGGAAATTCAGGCGTGATTTTGTTGAGTGTGAAGGACCACCAGCACATTGATTCTGCCATTCCGGGACGTTACACTGTTCAGGCACCTTATAAAGCGGGTGCCGGGCGTGGAAACCCGGAATTCACCAAAGCGCACAACCGCGCTCTTGCGGTTTTTTTGTGTCATGAGCAGCATTACGCCCAAATTATGGTGGGGCGTGCAGGGCCAACTTCGGTTGGGCCGGGTTCTTTGGTGACCGGTATTTCCACCCCTGTACGTCTCACCACCAATAAGGTCGTGGAAAGCCTTGGTGGTGAGTTATTTAAAATCACCAAAGAGGCTGCCATCATGGCTACGATCCCAACCCTCACTCAACCTGAAATTGCCATCGTTGATGGTCAGGCTGTTACTTCATCCCTGGCTGTTGCCAACTTCTTCTCCAAACGTCATGACGATGTACTGAAAAAGATCCGCACGCTTGAATGCTCCGCATCATTCACTGCCCGCAATTTTTCGGTGAGTGATTACACCGATTGCACAGGCCGCAAACTACCTTGCTATCAAATAACCCGCGACGGCTTTGCGTTTCTTGCTATGGGTTTCACGGGTAAACGTGCTGCCCAGTTCAAAGAGGCATACATCAATGCCTTTAACCAGATGGAGAAACAGCTTTCAAGGCCCGCTGTACCGAGCGACGTTGCACATAACGCCAGCGTTCTCTGTTCCTACATTTCATCAATTCATCAGGTCTGGCTGCAGCAGCTTTATCCTATGTTGGCAAAAGCCGAATCTCCGCTGGCTGTTAGCTTATATGACTATATTAATGATGCTTCGGCGCTGGCCTGCCTCATAAATTTGTCGCTGAACCCTTCAGAGGTAAGGGGGCGCAAATGATCCGGAATATTTTCAAACGTTTTACCAATCAGACTTTCCGTTGTCCTCGTCCGGGTCAGTGGTACACCACGCCTGCAGGGCATGTTCTACGTGTTAGCCTGGTTGACCGTGAATGTCAGAAGGTGGTTTGTGAACCGCTGGGCCGTAATTACCGCGTCAGTATGCCGCTTATAGCCTTTCGCTCCAGAAAAAACATGAAGCATCTCGGAGGTGCAGCATGAGTATGGAGCTGATGGTTAAAGCGATGAAAATTCGAGTGGGTAATCCATTGCGAAAACTGGTTCTGATCAAGCTGGCTGATAATGCCAGCGATCAGGGTGAGTGCTGGCCCAGCTACCAGCATATTGCTGACCAGTGCGAGATTAGCAAACGTTCTGTGATGAATCATATTGCGGCCCTTTGTGATTCCGGGCTGGTAAAAAAAGTCACCCGGAAAGGTGAAAAAGGTAACTCAAGTAATATCTATCTCCTTCATCTTGATGGTGCAGGAGATTCACTAGGGGGTAGTGCAAATAATTCACTATCTGGTGCAGCAAATTCACCAGGTAGTGCAGGAGTTGCACCAGGGGGTGGTGCAGGAGATTCACCCAGAACCAGTCACTCTTTTGAACCAGTCAAAGAACCAGTCAATGAACCAATAGCTGTTGGTGCATCTGCTGATGAGTCTGTGCGAGTTCGTTCAAACCGACCGGAATACTCTCCGGAGTTTGAGCAGGCATGGCTGGCATATCCCAAACGTGCTGGTGGCAATTCAAAATCAGCAGCCTTCAAAGCCTGGAAAGCCCGTTTGAACGAGGGGGTAAACCCCGAAACCATGCTGGAAGGTGTGAATCGCTACGCGGGCTGGGTATCTGCGATGGGCAATAGCGGTACACAATTTGTGAAACAGGCTGTCACGTTCTTTGGTCCGGATCGTCATTTCGAAGAATCCTGGGAAGTTCCTGCGGTATCTGCAGCCAGACGCGAGGACCCGTACTTCAAAGCCAGTTACGACAAAGTGGACTACAGCCAGATCCCGGCAGGATTCAGGGGGTGATCATGAGTCTTTTGAATGAAGTTCAGAAATTCATTGAAGCCCATCCGGGGTGTACTTCCGGAGACATTGCGGATGCTTTTGCAGGTTACTCACGACAGCGCGTTCTGCAGTCAGCAAGCAAGTTACGTCAGAGTGGGCGTGTGGCTCACCGTTGTGAAGGGGATACACGCAGACATTTCCCGCGTCAGACGAAGATATCGCCGGAGGCGGAACGGCAACCAGTTCGTGAAACCAGACCTGTGCGCAATTTCTATGTAGGCACTAACGACCCGCAGGTGATTTTGTGCCTGACTCGCCAGGCGGAAGAACTGGAGTCCAGGGGCTTATTTCGTCGTGCTGCAACCGTGTGGATGGCGGCATTCCGTGAAAGCCACTCCCAGCCAGAACGAAACAATTTTCTGGCGCGTCGTGAGCGGTGCTTACGGAAAAGCAGCAAGCGCGCTGCATCGGGTGAAGAGTGGTATCTGTCAGGGAATTACGTGGGGGCTTAATGAGTAATAAATATATCCAGGCGCTGGTGGAACTGCGGAACAAACCAGCCCATGAACTGAAGGAAGTGGGCGATCAGTGGCGCACGCCGGACAACATTTTCTGGGGAATTAACACTCTGTTTGGCCCGTTTGTTCTGGATCTGTTCACCGACGGTGATAACGCCAAATGTGCCGCGTATTACACGGCGGAAGACAATGCGCTGGCGCATGACTGGTCAGAACGTCTTGCGGAGCTTAAAGGTGCTGCCTTTGGTAATCCCCCATACAGCCGCGCCAGTCAGCATGAGGGGCAATACATCACCGGCATGCGTTACATCATGAAGCATGCCAGTGCCATGCGTGATAAGGGCGGACGCTATGTTTTCCTGATCAAAGCTGCCACCAGCGAAGTGTGGTGGCCGGAAGATGCAGATCATATTGCTTTTATTCGCGGGCGTATTGGTTTTGAAGTGCCTGCCTGGTTTATCCCGAAAGACGAGAAGCAGGTGCCGACAGGCGCTTTCTTCGCTGGTGCTATTGCTGTTTTCGATAAGACCTGGAAGGGACCGGCAATCAGCTACATCGGGCGCGATGAACTTGAGGCACGTGGTGAGGCGTTTCTGGCGCAGGTTCGCCAGCAGGCAGAACGGCTGCTCAGGGAGATAGTGGCATGAAGCTGATCCTGCCTTTTCCGCCCAGCGTGAACACGTACTGGCGACACCCCAACAAAGGGGCGTTTGCAGGTAAGAGCCTGATAAGCGCGGCGGGGCGCAAATTCCAGAGCGCGGCGTGTGCAGCAATAGTTGAGCAGTTACGTCGTCTGCCGAAACCAACGTCGGCACCTGCTTCAGTGGAGATCGTGTTGTTTCCTCCGGATAACCGGATCCGCGATCTGGACAACTATAACAAGGCGCTGTTTGACGCCCTGACCCACGCGGGTGTGTGGGAAGACGACAGTCAGGTGAAAAGAATGCTGGTGGAGTGGGGACCGGTTATCCCGGAAGGGAAGGTCGAGATCACTATCAGTAAGTACGAGAAAACGGCGGGTGCAGCCGCCTGATCAAGAGGAGAAACGAAGTATGAATAATCTGATGGTCATTGATGGTATTGAAGTTCGTCGTGATGCTTATGGGCGTTACAGCCTGAACGATCTGCATCGGGCTGCTGTTGCATCTGGTGCAAATGCCAGAACTAAGGAGCCGGGAAAGTTTCTTTCCAGCCAACAGATTACTGAGCTGGTTCAGGAATTGATCGATACCCAAAATTTGGGTGTCGGTTCATTCAATGAAACTACCCAAAATTTGGGTAGTAAACCAGTAAGTAAAATAGAAGGGCGGAATGGAGGAACGTATGTCTGCAAGGAACTGGTGTATGCCTATGCAATGTGGATCAGCCCGTCATTCCATCTGAAGGTGATCCGTACTTTCGATATGGTAACCAGCACACCGGAAAAATTATCCGGGCAGGCTGCTGACAAGATGCAGGCTGGCGTGATCCTGCTGGACTTTATGCGCCGGGAATTAAACCTGTCTAACTCATCAGTGCTTGGAGCCTGTCAGAAGCTTCAGGAGGCTGTTGGCTTACCGAATCTGGCACCGCGCTATGCCATTGATGCTCCTGCTGACGCGCCTGATGGCTCAAGTCGCCCCACGCTGTCGCTGAGTGCACTGCTGAAACAGTATGGTATCCGCCTGACGGCTAATCAGGCATATCACCAGATGGTGAAGCTGGGGATCGTTGAACAACGCGAACGATACAGCCGTACCGCGATTAACAACATCAAAAAATTCTGGTCGCTGACGGCGAAAGGCTGCATGTTCGGCAAGAACATCACCAGTCCTGCAAATCCGCGCGAGACGCAGCCGCATTTCTTCGAATCCCGATTCCCTGAGCTGTTAAAGCTGCTCGATACCGTTCATTGAGGTGACCGTGAGAGCACTACTGACCCCTGAAATTGCCCCGCGTATGGGGATCGTATTGTTCAGGCCAGGTTCAGAGCTGATGCCCCTATTTATGCAGGGGCGTGTCCTGCTGGAGCCTGAGCCGGAACGTTATTCATCTTTCGCCAGTGGTGCCGTTCCGGCGGCATCACAACCGCTGGCGGATGATCCTGCCGTTCGGGCCGTGTTCCGCAATGAGGCAGTGATCCGTCGTGCTGGTGGCGTGGAATGTCTTGAAAGCTGGTTACTTCGTGAAAAGGGCTGTCAGTGGCCTCATTCCGACTGGCACAGCGAGAACATGACCACAATGCGACACGCGCCGGGCGCAATCCGTCTGTGCTGGCACTGCGATAACCAGTTGCGTGATCAGTTCACGGAACGGCTGGAATCAATGGCAACGGATAACTGTGCCCACTGGGTGTTATCTGTCGTGCGTCGGGATCTCGGTTTTGATGACAGTCACGTAGTGACAATGCCGGAACTGTGCTGGTGGCTGGTTCGTAATGACCTGGCGGATGCCTTACCGGAAAGTGCAGCCCGTAAGGCACTGAGATTACCGAAGCCTGTTGTGCCGTCTGTCACCCGGGAAAGTGACCTTGTGCCTTCGGTTCCTGCCACCAGCATCATCCAGGATAAAGCGAAAAAGGTGCTGGCGCTGAAAGTGGATCCGGAGTCGCCGGAGTCTTTTATGTTACGCCCAAAACGTCGCCGCTGGGTTAATGAAAAGTACACGCGCTGGGTTAAGACACAGCCGTGTGCATGTTGTGGAAAGCCCGCTGATGATCCCCACCACCTGATAGGCCACGGTCAGGGTGGAATGGGTACAAAAGCGCATGACCTTTTTGTGTTGCCTTTGTGCAGAAAGCATCACGACGAGCTGCATGCGAATACCGTGGCATTTGAAGAGAAGTATGGCTCCCAGCTGGAGCTGATATTTCGTTTTATCGATCGTGCGCTGGCAATAGCCGTACTGGCGTAAGTGGAGAACGAGCATGAACCTTGAAGCTTTACCAAAATATTACTCCCCAAAATCTCCAAAATTGAATGATGACGCACCGGCGACAGGCTCGGGTGGTTTAACAATAACAGATGTGATGGCTGCGCAGGGGATGGTGCAGTCGAAAGCTCCGCTTGGTTTTGCCTTATTCCTGGCAAAAGTTGGTGTTCAGGATCCTCAGTTTGCGATTGAAGGTCTGCTCAATTACGCGATGGCAATGGATAATCCGACATTGAACAAATTGAGTGAAGAAATCCGGTTACAGATCATCCCTTACCTTGTGAATTTTGCCTTTGCTGATTATTCCAGGTCTGCGGCAAGTAAGGCTCGCTGTGAGTATTGTGCTGGTACTGGATTTCATAATGTATTGCGCGAAGTGGTGAAACACTCCAGAAGTGGGGAATCTGTTATCAAGGAAGAGTGGGTGAAGGAACTATGTCAGCATTGCCATGGTAAGGGAGAAGTCAGCACAGCGTGCAGAGGGTGTAAGGGGAAAGGTATTGTCCTGGATGAAAAAAGAACCCGGCTTCATAGCACGCCTGTTTATAAGGTTTGTGGGCGTTGCAATGGAAACCGGTTTAGTCGTTTACCAACGACACTGGCGCGGTGTCATGTCCAGAAGCTGGTACCAGACCTGACGGATTATCAGTGGTACAAAGGATATGCAGATGTCATTGATAAACTGGTTACAAAGTGCTGGCAGGAAGAAGCATATGCTGAGGTGCAATTAAGAAAAGTGACGAGATAAATGATTTTCACCGAACGATGGCGACATAACGATTGTATTTTCTAAGGAAACGTGCAAAGAGTTTTCCAATGATGAGCCTTATATGCATACCGGTGGAAAATATCAATAAGCCGCGCAGAGTGGTTTTTTTGTGGACATAAACTTTGTGCAGAACGGTAACCATTATGGTTGCCGTGAATGCAGTTTTTTTACATTGCTGGCTTTTTTAGATTTGTGTTAGTTATTGATATTAACAAGAAGGGGAAAAGACATGCTAAAACGGCAGGATATGAAGGAAACGGTTATGCGTGAATGTTCCAGTGTGATTAACCATATCATCTGGAGAAGCCATCCTGATGCAGGGAAGAGGTAACAGTAACGCGCATCAATCAGGCTGCAAATAAATGGCTTACGCCGGAAATCTGGCTATCGATGTATTACCGGTTTGTTACCCATGAAGAAAATTAAGGTGATAACGAAACTGATTTTATAGGTGTCTTGTCAGAGTGTTGCTATGAAACTTGTGTTGGCAGTGCAGGGAAAACAGTAGGATGAAAATTATAAATTGCTTTAAATGAGCTTGATTTTCCTCATGTTATGAGATATTTGTCTTATATTGCTGGTTAATTATGAAAATTTTTGTAAATCTACAGCAATAAAATCCATATTAATTAAAGCACTAGATGCGTTTCTGATTTGTGCATGAAACATACATATCATAATGATTAATTGCATCTATAATTACAGATACAGCATTGTGCTGTTAAAAAACTGGAGTCCCCATGAATACATTATATGTAAGTGATTCAAATGAAAAATCTCATGACAGGAATAAAAACAATGAGGATAGTAAGGGTAAGGATAATAAAAAAGACAACCGGAAAGAGTAAATAATCTTTCCTGCATAAAAATACTAGGGTGGAATATGTCAGAACATCCAGATTTTGATGACCGTAAGCCTGATGATGAGCCCGTTGAGCGTCCTGATGAGGGGCAACCATTGAACCCTTTTTCACCGGATGATAAAAGAGATCCTATTATTTAGATATAGCAGAATATAGCCGTTTAAAGTAGGTTGTGTTTTGTTGCTATCCTTAAACCACCTCCACAGGAGGTGGTTTTTTACTAATGGAACATTAATTGGCAGATGTGATTGTGTACGACTTATGGGAGGCTTAAGATTATTTTCTGCCAATAATAAAACCAAGCGTTAACCCTATGCTTAGAGCAACCACCACGCTAGTCAGTGGATAATTTCTAAATTTATCTTTAACGTTTTCTTTGCCTCCCTGCAAAGCATCGTCAGCACATGATGCATATTTTTTGACAGTATTAACTATTTCGTTTTCAGATTGATTTGAAGTCATGTTTGAAGTCCTGATGTTAAGTGGCTTTTTAATTATAGCAGATATGCTTTCAATGATAGGGCGGAGAGTTGTTATTGAGGTGATACTATGACCACTCAATCAACATTACATAAAATGACGTTTACTCCTGTTTGGCACAGTAGCAGAATTTTGCTTCTGCTACTGAAGTCGCTTTAGCACTAGAATATGCAGATGGATAAAGCAGTTCAGCGTATGTACTGCGTCATGCATATCGGTCTTGCAGATATGACGAGAAGGGGAGACAAGGTGTGTGTAATGTAGAAGTCTTTAAAGTGCTGTCTGGGATAACTCTATGCTGAAGTGCAATTGATAAAAGTAACACGATAAAGGTTTTTCAATGAAGATGGTAACGTGATGCTTGCATTTTTCAAAAAATATGGATAAAATTTTTTCAACGATGGGCTTTGTATACCCGACGTTAAGAAAAAGTAGAAAAGCCGCTGATGAGCGGGTTTTGTGCTTTAAATGGGGCAATGGTAATGTTGAATCTCATCCCGGGACTCATGTCTGTTAACTTATTATTTAGCTGGTGACTTGGTTATTTGCCTGATGTTTAAAATGTTTTCTTCCAGTACAATGTCCCTAAACACAATGAGTCTGCTTATTATATTATTAGCAGAGCTATTACGGCCAAAGTACAGCATAAGCTTTTAAAGCCAATCAACCAGTCATCAAGACAGACGGGGTTATTCATAAAAACTCTCCATGTGTGATCCGATGGGGCCTGAAATTAAAGCTTTAATATAGCTCATGAAAGGTAAACATTGGCAGCTGAAGGGCCACGCAGACCATTTATCCGGCAAAATTCCACGCGTAATCCGGTGGTAATTTCTTCTGCATCGCGGAGATTGAGCGCTGAAACATGAAGCTGGACATTGATACGACCATCGGATGGGGTGATAAGACCCTTGCCGCTTTTGCCGTCAAAGGTTTTGACAATTCCTGTCATTTTACGGGACAAAAAATTCCTTAATACTGATAACTTGGCGCACTATACACACGTTCCTGAAGAAAGCTATAGTTTTTTGATGGGGTTGAAGATGGCTGGATGTCTAAAATAAACATTGCCTCATATGTTCAACTATGCGTTAATGATTGCGTCGGTTTGAAGAACAGACGATATACGAAGTAGTTTACTAAAGCAGTTCTCATTTCAGGTGTTATTCACTTATTCCTTCTTTGAGTCTCTCCAATTAAGTACGAAGTCGTTTCTGTTATACAAGCCATTTATGCCGAAAGGCTCAAGTTAAGGAATGTAGAATGTCAAATAAAATGACTGGTTTAGTAAAATGGTTTAACGCTGATAAAGGTTTTGGCTTTATTTCTCCTGTTGATGGTAGTAAAGATGTGTTTGTGCATTTTTCTGCGATTCAGAATGATAATTTTCGAACCTTATTTGAAGGTCAAAAGGTTACCTTCTCTGTAGAGAGTGGTGCTAAAGGTCCTGCAGCAGCAAATGTCATAATTACTGATTAAAATTGATAGTTTGTCTGTATACGATAACGAAGAAGGCTGATGCCTGAGTGGAGATACAGACAGAGTGGTGAATATTGGATCTCTTTAATAAATAGTAAGGAGATCCAATACATGAAACAATGGCCAGCATATTTGGCAATAACTTAATCAGGAAAAGTATGCTAACCATTGTGGTGAAGTGCAGGTTTGCTGCATGAATAGTTTTACAGCAGAAGCTAACTGCTGGCATAGCAAAACAAAGTGCGTAAGTGGATGACTCCCACAAAAAGCACCACAATATTAAACCCGCTCAGGCGGGTTTTTTATTATCTGCTTTAAATATATTATTAAAATATAAAAAATACTTGTTATGAATAAAATCAATCAAGCTACAGCTTTAAGATTTGTCTGGAATACTTTGTTGCAATGAGGGCAGATCAAAAGGGCACCTTTTTGTACTCTTGAAAAACTGTGTTCTGACTCTTGGGTGCAGTTTGGGCAGGAACATTTAACGAGATAATTACGGCGTGATTTTGAGTCTTTACGTTCTGACATAGGCTTTTCCTGTATAAATGGCCGTATACAGTACACTAAATATGAAAACATATCTCGTATTATTATTTAATATATGATTTTCTTTTAAAATAATTACCCACATTTTTAATGTGTCTGTTTTTTAGCGCCGTTGAGAACAACGTTTGCTATAAAAACTAACCCATAGACTCCGATCTTTTCAAACATATTGCACCATCTGTGTACATCGGGGTGAGGATATGAAATCAATGGATAAGTTAACAACAGGTATCGCCTATGGCACATCGGCTGGTAATGCTGGTTTCTGGGCATTGCAGTTACTCGATAAAGTAACTCCGTCACAGTGGGCTGCAATCGGTGTGCTGGGTAGTCTGGTTTTTGGCCTGCTGACGTATCTGACAAACCTTTATTTCAAGATTAAAGAAGACAGGCGTAAGGTTGCGAGAAGAGAGTAATCCAATGACACAAGACTATGAACTGGTTGTGAAAGGAGTCCGCAATTTTGAGAATAAAGTGGCGGTAACTGTAGCCTTACGGGACAAAAAACGCTTTGACGGTGAAATTTTTGACCTGGACATCTCGCTGGACCGTGTTGAAGGTGCCGCGCTGGAGTTTTATGAGGCAGCAGCGAGAAGGAGCATTAGACAGTTCTTCCTGGATGGTGCTGCCGGGTTATGTGAAGGGGATGAGCAGTCGCCGGAAAAGCGCCCCATAATTTTAGAGGCGCAGAATGTGTGGATAACCTACAAAGGAAAGCTACCGGGAAGAATTACTGGTTCTCTGAAGACGCCACCGACGGCATTGCGGTCAGAAAAAGATGATATTGAATCGCTCATTGAAAAACTGGAGGGCAGCGTCGCTGATCTGAATAAAAAATTGTCGGTGCTGATTCCTTCTGAAGATGAAAAAAAACGCCGCGATGAGCAGTTTGCGGCGTTTTACGATTATTGCATTGAAGTTACTCGCAGGAATTTTGTGAAGATTTTTGAGGAGGGTAAATCTCTTCAGTAAGCTTAATGGCGGACGCTGCAATTAATTCAGGAAGGTCCGCAAGGTCATCTGTCAGTGGATATGATGAAAAATCGGCGGCAGTTCTGTTAAGAAGCGCTTTAACTAATTCCTTTTCCTTCTCCGGCAACAAGTTGATTAGAGCTACGACTGCTTGCCTGAGTGCGATTAAATCAGCAAAAGTTTGTTTTGGTAGATTTGTGTAATCCATAGTCACCTCTGTGTTTATCAGATTGACATCCTCCTCCCGCCAGTGCCCATCACTGGTGAGGTAAGATTTAACATATCCGGGGATTTGAAGCCGATAAATCCTGATAAATATCCATGAACGTAAAAATCAGATACAGCCTGTCGGCTGCTGTTCTGGCACTGATTGCCGCCAGTGCTCCTGCCCCTGACATTCTCGATCAGTTTCTGGATGAAAAAGAGGGGAATCACACCACTGCATACCGCGATGGCTCCGGCATATGGACCATCTGTCGGGGAGCAACGATGGTGGACGGTAAACCTGTTATTCCGGGAATGAAACTGTCGAAGGAAAAATGCGCCCAGGTTAACGCCATTGAGCGGGATAAGGCGCTGGCATGGGTGGAGCGCAATATAAAAGTTCCACTGACCGAGCCACAGAAAGCCGGTATCGCGTCATTCTGTCCCTATAACATTGGCCCTGGTAAGTGTTTTCCGTCGACGTTTTATAAGCGGCTTAATGCCGGTGATCGTAAAGGCGCATGCGAGGCGATTCGCTGGTGGATAAAGGACGGTGGACGTGATTGCCGCATTCGTTCAAATAATTGTTACGGTCAGGTTATTCGTCGTGACCAGGAGAGTGCATTAACCTGCTGGGGGATAGAACAGTGAATCAGATATTCACGGTGATTTTGCTCGTGTTGGTAGGATTTGTCGTAGGTAATGTCTGGAGCGACAGAGGATGGCAAAAAAAATGGGCGGAGCGTGATGCTGCCGAATTATCTCAAGAGGTAAATGTCCAATTTGCTGCTCGAATAATTGAACAGGGGCGAACTATATCCCGTGATGAGGCTGTTAAAGATGCACAACAGAAAGCCGCTGAAATTTCTGCCAGGGCTGCTGATCTGTCTGATAGTGTTAACCAGCTGCGTGCCGAAGCAACAAAATATGCCATACGCCTTGACGCAGCGCAGCATACCGCAAATCTTGCCGCTGCCGTCAGAGGCAAAACAACCAAAGCCGCCGAAGGAATGCTCACCAACATGCTCGGAGATATTGCAGCAGAAGCTCAGCTTTATGCTGAAATTGCTGACAAACGCTACATCGCAGGAGTGACTTGTCAACGGATTTATGAATCTTTAAGAGATAAAAAATATCAGATGTAGATTAATATTAAATCGGATTATTTTTAGCGCTGAATGTGAAATTTAAATAAAAAGGACTCTTCCATGAGTCAAAATTCTTGAAATCTTAAGGGTAAGATAAAAGGTCATTAGACAGAATGACACGTTTTATTAATAAATAAAGCTATTGTTTCATTCGTGTGTTTTTCTTTACAAAAGTAATCCTTGCTATGGTTGGTTAATCATGCGTTAATGGTGTTCTGGTTTGTTACAAAATTATCTGAAGCAGTCATTGTTATAATTTTATTATTTGTACCTCTTGAGATTTCCTTGTTGGTTTTTCTCTCTGATATTTTTTTTCGGACCATTCTGCCCAAGGGCTAACTTCTTCAAAAGGTAATAATGATGTCTAACAAAATGACTGGTTTAGTGAAATGGTTTAACCCTGAAAAAGGTTTTGGTTTCATCACGCCGAAAGATGGTAGCAAAGATGTGTTTGTCCATTTCTCAGCTATTCAGAGCAACGATTTCAAAACGTTAACTGAGAATCAGGAAGTCGAATTTGGTATTGAGAACGGACCTAAAGGCCCCGCGGCTGTTCATGTAGTGGCACTTTGAGGTAGAAAATATTACAAACCATATTCACTTTAGATGCCCGTGTTGCCATGGTTCTCAGTATAGAACATCATCTTTTGATGTTTCTGACAGGAATCCTTTCGGGGCAAAATGTATCTTTTGTAAATCAATGATGATTACATTTGATAATATTTCACAATACTTAAATGTTAGCCGTCTGTCGTTAGATTTAAGAAAGTGAAAATGAAGGCTCCTTCGGGAGCTTTTTTGCTTAGTGTCTAGTCGATGGATACTCACATATTACGGTAACATTATGAAAAAAATAATAGTTTTTTTTAACTCTGAACCAGCAATGGTAGTGCCAGTGATGACCGGAGTTAACACCATCATGCGTGAATATCCAAATGGCGAAACAACACACCTCACTGTAATGGCTGCAGGGTTTCCATCTCTGACCGGAGATCATAAAGTCATTTATGTAGCAGCGGATCGACATGTAACTTCAGAAGAAATTCTGGAAGCAGCAATGAGACTCTTGAATTGATTTGATTCTAATGCATTGATAATAAATGATAATCATCTTTATCTGTTTGTGTGAAATTTAGACCGTCGTATGTTGATTATTGCGATGTTTCATCTTATCTTTTATACGTTTGCTCCATATAATTGACACTACTGTGTACCAGGAAAGTCATAACAGACTAAAAGAGGAAATGATGAACATTGAAGAGTTAAAAACAAAAACAGAAGCAGATATTTCTGAATATATAACAAAAAAAATCATTGAGCTTAAGAAAAAGACCGGGAAAGAAGTTACCAGTATCCAGTTTACTGCACGGGAAAAAATGACTGGTCTTGAAAGCTATGATATCAAGATTGATTTAATCTAGTATGTTTATAGTATTAGCATCAATTTCTCATCAGATGCTATTCAACAATACAAATTACCCATAAACCTCGTTTTTACGGGGTTTTGTTATATTTAAACATTACCGAATAGGTATAAATCTCGATTGTCGATGGTACTGGTTGTGTGACAATACCTAGTCTTTCCGGTATGCCTGAAGAGAATACAAACGACAGATTATGTAAGGGAAACGCGCTGAAACTTTCACTCTTTCATGCTGAGTGATTTGACGTTATATTTTTAGCCGCAAGTGAAGAGCAAACGCATGGAGCGACAAAATGCATAAAGATCAATACACTGATGCCCCCTCCCAGGAGCAGGTTCGTGTAAAAACTATGCTTAATAGCACCATTTCGATGGGTTACCCGGATGTTGTAATTGCATGTATAGAACATCAAGTGTCTCTGGAAGCATTCAGGGCAATTGAGGCAGCGTTGGTGAAGCACGATAAGAATTCGAAGGATTATTCCCTGGTGGTTGACTGATCACCATAACTGCTAACCATTCAAACTATTTCACCTGTGACAGAGTCAATATCGCATTCTGTCACTGTCAGGCTAATACAGAACTACAATTCAACTACTGCAATGCCTCGTAATTAGGTGAATTTACAATATCGTCCTGTTCGGATGCCAACTGCATTTCTGAGGATAAGGCGTTTATGACTCACATATTTGTCCCACACGCTCGCCAGTCCTGTGCGGGGTGGGAGGGGAGGTAAAGAAACCGGGATATTCATTCTTCATCACTTTTGATTGATGTATATGCTCTCTTTTCTGACGTTAGTCTCCGACGGCAGGCTTCAATGACCCAGGCTGAGAAATTCCCGGACCCTTTTTGATCAAGAGCGATGTTAATTTGTTCAATCATTTGGTTAGGAAAGCGGATGTTGCGGGTTGTTGTTCTGCGGGTTCTGTTCTTCGTTGACATGAGGTTGTCCCGTATTCAGTGTCGCTGATTTGTATTGTCTGAAGTTGTTTTTACGTTAAGTTGATGCAGATCAATTAATACGATACCTGCGTCATAATTGATTATTTGACGTGGTTTGATGGCGTAGATGCACGTTGTGACATGTAGATGATAATTATTATCATTTTGCGGGTCCTTTCCGGCGATCCGACAGGTTACGGGGCGGCGACCTCGCGGTTTTTCGCTATTTATGAGATTTTTTGAGGGGGTGGTTGTTGTTTAATTGTTTGGTATATCTAATTGATAAGTAAGGTGAAAATAAAATAAATACAACAACCTTACGATGTGCTTTGATGTCATTAATGTGAAAAAATTAAATGATATCAAATGGTTTTGTAAAAACACATGGTTGTTGTATCGCTTTTTATCGATGACTTATGGAGAGGAGATGGCCTTTTTATTGAATAAAAGTGATATGGCCTCCTCCATCGGTATCTCTGTTCAGGCATTTGATAAATGGGGCGTTCCTCCTGTCGAGCGTCGGGGGAGGGAAGTTTTTTATGACGTTAAAACTGTACTGGAGATAGATCGCGAGCGGCGACAACACAATCATAGAACACCTGATGACGGGGGCGATCTGGAGGAAAGGCTGCTTCGGGCCAGAGCTGAACTGACAGAAGAACAGGCCGTAGCTCAAAAACTTAAAAATCAGGTAACCGAAGGTAAGCTCATCGATTCAGACTTCTGCGTTTTCGCCCTCAGCAAGCTGGCGATGGCATTGTCCAGTACGCTTGATTCTATTCCGTTATCCATGCAGCGACAGTTCCCGGATTTAACGCCACGTCATCTTGACCATCTGAAAACCCTTATTGCGAAGGGCGCAAATCAGTGTGCGCGGGCAGGGGATAAATTACCGGATTTGCTGGATGAATATATCAGAGCAACAACTGAATAATCTGATGGCTGCCGTTTCGGTTGCGCTGCAGCCTCTGGTCAGGGTTGTACCGATGACGGCAGTTGAATGGGCTGACCAGTATTATTATCTGCCGAAAGAATCCTCATACGGTGACGGCGAATGGAAAACGCTGCCGTTCCAGATCGCCATCATGAACAGTATGGGGAATGATCAGGTCCGCACTGTTAATCTGATTAAATCTGCCCGTGTTGGCTATACAAAGATGTTGCTGGGGGTGGTCGGGTATTTTATTGAGCATAAATCCCGAAACAGTCTGCTTTTTCAGCCCACGGATTCTGCCGCTGAAGATTTTATGAAGTCTCACGTGGAGACGACGATTAGGGACGTGCCATGCCTGAAAGACCTTTCCCCATGGCTGGGTCGTAAACATCGTGATAATACCCTCACGCTGAAACGCTTTTCATCGGGCGTCGGTTTCTGGTGCCTGGGCGGCGCTGCCGCCAAAAACTACCGTGAAAAATCCGTGGATGTGGTCTGCTATGACGAACTTTCCTCGTTCGAACCGGATGTTGAAAAAGAGGGTTCGCCAACCCTGCTGGGGGATAAACGTATTGAGGGCTCTGTATGGCCAAAATCCATTCGCGGCTCGACGCCTAAAATCAAAGGCTCCTGCCAGATCGAAAAAGCCGCTAACGAGTCGGCACATTTCATGCGTTTTTATGTGCCCTGCCCGCACTGTGGGGAGGCGCAGTATCTGAAATTTGGCGATGAATCCACGCCTTTTGGCCTTAAATGGGAGAAGGACAGCCCCGAAAGCGTTTTCTACCTCTGTGAACATCATGGCTGCGTGATCCATCAGTCTGAGCTTGACCAGAGCAACGGGCGGTGGATCTGTGAAAACACGGGCATGTGGACCCGTGACGGCCTGATGTTTTTCAGCGCCCGGGGGGATGAAATTCCGCCGCCGCGCTCCATCACTTTCCATATCTGGACGGCGTACAGTCCGTTCACCACCTGGGTACAGATAGTCTATGACTGGCTGGATGCACTGAAAGATCCCAACGGCCTGAAAACCTTTGTGAACACCACGCTGGGCGAGACCTACGAAGAGGCCGTGGGCGAAAAACTCGATCACCAGGTACTGATTGATAAGGTCGTGCATTACACGGCGGCGGTGCCAGCCCGGGTGGTTTATCTGACGGCGGGCATTGACTCGCAGCGAAACCGTTTTGAGATGTATGTCTGGGGATGGGCTCCGGGAGAGGAAGCCTTTCTGGTGGATAAAATCATCATTATGGGACGTCCCGATGAGGAAGAGACGCTGTTACGTGTGGATGCGGCGATCAACAAAAAATACCGCCATGCAGACGGAACCGAAATGACCATTTCCCGTGTCTGCTGGGACATCGGGGGTATCGATGGCGAAATCGTTTATCAGAGGTCAAAAAAACACGGTGTTTTCCGGGTGCTGCCGGTAAAAGGCGCATCTGTCTATGGCAAGCCGGTGATCACCATGCCAAAAACCCGCAATCAGCGGGGCGTGTATCTGTGTGAAGTGGGGACAGACACCGCAAAAGAAATTCTCTATGCCCGTATGAAAGCCGAGCCCACGCCTGCGGATGAATCCACGTCGTATGCCATCCGTTTTCCTGATGATCCGGAGATTTTTTCGCAGACAGAGGCGCAGCAACTGGTCGCGGAAGAGCTTGTGGAGAAGTGGGAAAAAGGAAAGATGCGTCTGCTGTGGGATAACAAAAAGCGGCGTAACGAAGCGCTGGACTGCCTGGTGTATGCCTACGCGGCATTACGTGTGTCCGTGCAACGCTGGCAGCTTGATCTGGCTGTACTGGCAAAATCCCGGGAAGAAGAGACGACCCGGCCAACCCTTAAAGAACTGGCAGCGAAGCTGTCCGGAGGAGTGAATGGTTACAGTCGCTGAACTGCAGGCGCTGCGTCAGGCGCGCCTTGATTTATTAACCGGTAAACGGGTTGTGTCTGTCCAGAAAGATGGTCGCAGAATTGAATATACGGCGGCTTCTCTGGATGAGCTTAACCGGGCGATCAATGATGCGGAGTCGGTACTGGGGACAACCCGACGTCGCCGTCGTCCGCTGGGAGTGAGGTTATGAAACGAACGCCTGTCCTGATTGATGTGAACGGTGTTCCGCTTCGTGAGAGTCTCAGCTACAACGGTGGCGGCGCAGGATTTGGCGGGCAAATGGCGGAGTGGTTGCCACCGGCGCAGAGTGCCGATGCGGCCCTGCTGCCCGCGTTGCGTCTGGGGAATGCCCGGGCAGATGATCTAGTGCGCAATAACGGAATAGCGGCTAATGCGGTTGCCCTGCATAAGGATCACATTGTCGGGCATATGTTTCTGATCAGCTACCGTCCGAACTGGCGCTGGCTGGGGATGCGGGAGACCGCAGCAAAAAGCTTTGTCGATGAGGTGGAGGCGGCCTGGTCGGAATACGCCGAAGGGATGTTTGGCGAGATCGACGTGGAAGGAAAACGCACGTTCACGGAATTTATCCGTGAAGGTGTGGGCGTTCATGCGTTTAACGGCGAAATCTTTGTGCAGCCGGTCTGGGATACAGAAACCACGCAGTTATTCCGTACGCGTTTTAAAGCTGTGAGTCCGAAACGGGTGGACACGCCTGGACACGGTATGGGGAACCGTTTTCTGCGGGCCGGTGTGGAGGTCGATCGATATGGCCGTGCCGTCGCGTACCATATCTGTGAGGATGATTTTCCGTTCTCTGGTAGTGGACGATGGGAACGGATCCCGCGTGAACTTCCCACCGGGCGTCCGGCCATGCTGCATATTTTCGAGCCGGTGGAGGACGGGCAGACCCGTGGGGCTAATCAGTTTTACAGCGTCATGGAACGGCTGAAGATGCTCGATTCCCTGCAGGCAACACAGCTTCAGTCGGCCATAGTGAAGGCGATGTATGCAGCGACGATTGAAAGTGAACTTGATACCGAAAAGGCCTTTGAATATATCGCCGGCGCGCCACAGGAGCAGAAGGATAATCCGCTTATTAATATTCTGGAGAAGTTCTCCAGCTGGTATGACACGAATAACGTGACACTGGGCGGAGTCAAAATTCCGCACCTTTTCCCTGGTGATGATCTGAAACTACAGACTGCGCAGGATTCAGACAATGGATTTTCTGCACTTGAACAGGCGCTGCTGCGGTATATCGCCGCCGGTCTTGGCGTTTCCTACGAACAGTTGTCCCGTGATTACTCGAAGGTCAGTTACTCAAGTGCCCGCGCCTCCGCCAATGAGTCGTGGCGCTATTTTATGGGGCGGCGAAAATTTATTGCGGCCCGGCTGGCCACGCAGATGTTTTCCTGCTGGCTGGAAGAGGCACTTCTTCGGGGGATTATTCGTCCGCCACGGGCACGTTTTGATTTTTATCAGGCGCGATCAGCCTGGTCACGGGCAGAGTGGATTGGTGCCGGAAGAATGGCCATTGACGGGCTCAAGGAAGTCCAGGAATCAGTGATGCGCATTGAGGCCGGACTGAGCACGTATGAGAAAGAGCTGGCGCTGATGGGCGAGGATTATCAGGACATTTTCCGCCAGCAGGTCAGGGAATCTGCAGAGCGGCAAAAAGCCGGACTCTCACGTCCGGTGTGGATATCGCAGGCGTATCAGCAGCAGATAGCGGAGAGTCGCAGGCCGGAAGAGGAGACAACACCACGTGAGACGTAATCTTTCACACATTATTGCCGCAGCATTCAATGAACCGCTGCTTCTGGAGCCCGCCTATGCGCGGGTTTTCTTTTGCGCGCTCGGGCGCGAGATGGGGGCAGCAAGTCTTTCGGTACCACAACAACAGGTACAGCTTGATGCTCCCGGAATGCTGGCTGAAACGGACGAGTATATGGCCGGAGGTAAACGACCGGCCCGTGTTTACCGGGTGGTGAACGGTATTGCTGTACTGCCGGTGACCGGCACGCTGGTGCACCGGCTGGGTGGTATGCGGCCATTTTCCGGAATGACAGGCTATGACGGCATTGTCGCCTGTCTTCAGCAGGCAATGGCGGATAGCCAGGTGCGGGGCGTACTGCTGGACATTGACAGTCCGGGCGGGCAGGCCGCCGGCGCGTTTGACTGCGCTGACATGATTTACCGCCTCCGTCAGCAGAAGCCGGTCTGGGCACTGTGCAATGACACGGCCTGTTCTGCAGCCATGCTGCTGGCGTCGGCCTGCTCCCGACGGCTGGTTACCCAGACATCCCGTATCGGCTCCATTGGCGTGATGATGAGCCATGTCAGCTATGCCGGTCATCTGGCGCAGGCCGGTGTGGATATCACGCTGATTTACTCAGGTGCGCACAAGGTGGATGGCAATCAGTTTGAAGCGTTGCCGGCAGAGGTTCGCCAGGACATGCAGCAGCGGATTGATGCGGCGCGCCGGATGTTTGCCGAAAAAGTGGCGATGTATACCGGTCTGTCTGTTGATGCCGTCACGGGAACAGAGGCTGCCGTTTTTGAAGGTCAGTCCGGCATTGAGGCCGGGCTGGCGGATGAATTAATCAATGCGTCGGATGCCATCAGTGTGATGGCCACGGCGCTGAACAGTAATGTCAGAGGAGGCACTATGCCGCAATTAACTGCAACGGAAGCCGCCGCGCAGGAGAACCAGCGAGTGATGGGGATCCTGACATGCCAGGAAGCGAAAGGACGTGAACAGCTTGCCACGATGCTGGCAGGACAACAGGGCATGAGCGTTGAACAGGCCCGGGCGATTCTGGCCGCGGCGGCACCGCAGCAGCCGGTGGCATCCACGCAGAGTGAAGCCGATCGCATTATGGCGTGTGAAGAAGCGAACGGTCGTGAACAACTGGCGGCAACGCTGGCGGCGATGCCGGAGATGACGGTGGAAAAAGCCCGCCCGATCCTGGCTGCTTCACCGCAGGCGGATGCCGGACCATCACTCCGTGATCAGATCATGGCACTGGATGAGGCAAAAGGGGCTGAGGCGCAGGCTGAACAGCTGGCTGCCTGCCCGGGAATGACAGTGGAGAGCGCCCGGGCTGTGCTGGCTGCGGGATCAGGTAAGGCAGAACCGGTCTCTGCATCCACAACCGCCATGTTTGAACATTTCATGGCGAACCATTCACCGGCAGCGGTACAGGGTGGCGTGCCACAGACGTCAGCAGACGGTGATGCGGACGTGAAAATGCTCATGGCCATGCCATGAAGTCAGTGCTGACCATCAATAGGAGGTTTTTACAATATGGTGACGAAAACCATCACTGAACAGCGTGCGGAAGTACGTATTTTTGCCGGTAATGATCCGGCTCATACCGCCACAGGCAGCAGCGGGATTTCTTCTGCAACACCGGCTCTGACGCCCCTGATGCTGGATGAAGCCACCGGGAAACTGGTGGTCTGGGACGGACAGAAAGCCGGTAGTGCGGTTGGCATACTGGTACTGCCGCTTGAAGGCACAGAGACGGCGCTGACGTATTACAAGTCGGGAACCTTTGCGACGGAGGCAATCCACTGGCCTGAAAGTGTGGATGAACACAAAAAGGCCAACGCCTTTGCTGGCAGTGCCCTGAGTCACGCGGCGCTGCCGTAACACGTTATCAGGCCACTGCGGTGGCCTGACTGATTTCTGAATGAAAGGAACTGATTTATGGGATTGTTTACGACCCGCCAGTTACTCGGTTATACCGAACAAAAAGTTAAATTTCGTGCGCTGTTTCTGGAACTGTTTTTCCGCCGTACGGTGAATTTCCATACCGAAGAGGTGATGCTGGACAAAATTACCGGAAAAACGCCGGTGGCGGCCTATGTCTCCCCGGTTGTTGAAGGAAAAGTGCTGCGTCATCGTGGTGGTGAAACCCGCGTGTTGCGTCCGGGCTACGTCAAGCCGAAACACGAATTTAATTACCAGCAGGCGGTTGAGCGCCTTCCTGGTGAAGATCCATCTCAACTGAATGATCCGGCTTACCGCCGTCTGCGTATCATTACCGATAACCTCAAACAGGAAGAGCACGCGATTGTCCAGGTGGAAGAAATGCAGGCGGTAAATGCTGTGTTGTATGGCAAATACACCATGGAAGGAGACCAGTTCGAGAAAATTGAGGTCGATTTTGGCAGGTCGACGAAGAATAACATCACTCAGGGTAGTGGTAAGGAGTGGTCAAAACAGGATCGTGACACGTTCGATCCTACACATGATATTGACCTCTACTGCGACCAGGCCAGCGGTCTTGTGAATATTGCCATTATGGACGGTACCGTCTGGCGTCTTCTGAATGGTTTTAAGCTGTTCCGCGAAAAACTGGATACCCGTCGCGGTTCAAATTCTCAACTCGAAACGGCAGTGAAAGATCTGGGCGCAGTGGTGTCCTTCAAGGGGTATTACGGCGATCTGGCCATTGTGGTGGCGAAAACGTCTTATATAGCAGAAGACGGTATCGAAAAACGTTATCTTCCAGATGGCATGCTGGTTCTGGGGAATACTGCTGCAGATGGGATCCGTTGTTACGGTGCCATTCAGGATGCGCAGGCGTTGTCCGAAGGTGTGGTGGCCTCTTCCCGTTATCCGAAACACTGGCTGACGGTAGGGGATCCCGCCCGTGAATTTACCATGACGCAGTCCGCGCCGCTGATGGTGTTGCCGGACCCGGATGAGTTTGTGGTGGTACAGGTGAAATAATCCGTGAGCGGGGGCGAAATGCCCCCGTGTCTTTTTTCACAGGGGGCTGATATGGCAACGAAAGAGCAAAATCTGAAACGGCTTGATGAACTGGCCCTGATTCTGGGGCGTGAGCCGGATATATCCGGGAGTGCCGCAGAGATAGCGCAGCGGGTGGCAGAATGGGAAGAGGAAATGCAGTCATCCGGCGATGATGTACAGGTTATGAATATGGATATCCGGGAGCGGGAAACCGCGGCTCATGATGTTCGTGAGGAAACATCCGGCGCGTTAACGCGCATCAGAGTTCTGACCTGCCTCCATCTCTGTGGCGTTGATGGTGAAACGGGGGAATCCGTTGAGCTTGCGGATGTTGGTCGGGTGATTCTGATTATGTCCTCAGATGCAAAAACACACGTTGATGGTGGAATGGCTGTTTATGCGTGATTTTCAGAATGCCTTTGATGCCGCCCTTGCCGGGGTGGACAGTACGATTGTTGAAGTGATGGGCATCAGTGCGCAGTTCACCTCCGGTGCACAGCGTGGCGGCGAGGTTCATGGCGTTTTTGACGATCCGGAGTCGCTGGGTTTTGCCAGTAGTGGGATCCGTATTGAAGGAAGTAACCCGTCATTATTTGTGCTTACGGATACGGTTTGTGCTGTACGGCGTGGTGACACGCTGACCATTAACGGCGAGATGTTCTGGGTGGACCGTGTTTCTCCGGATGACGGAGGGAGTTGTTATCTCTGGCTCAACCGGGGGCAACCACCTGCCGCCAGCCGTCGTCGCTGAAAGGGGGATGTATGGCCATACAGGGTCTTGAGCAGGCCGTTGAAAACCTCAGCCGTATCAGCAGAACGGCGGTACCTGGTGCCGCCGCAATGGCCATTAACCGCGTTGCTTCATCCGCGATATCGCAGTCGGCGTCACAGGTTGCCCGTGAGACAAAGGTACGCCGGAAACTGGTAAAGGAAAGGGCCAGGCTGAAAAGGGCCACGGTTAAAAATCCGCAGGCCAGAATCAAGGTTAACCGGGGGGATTTGCCCGTAATAAAGCTGGGTAACGCGCGGATTGTCCTGTCCCGACGCAGGCGTCGTAAAAAGGGGCAGCGTTCAGCCCTGAAAGGTGGCGGCAGCGTGCTTGTGGTGGGAAACCGTCGTATTCCCGGCGCGTTTATTCAGCAACTGAAAAATGGCCGCTGGCATGTTATGCAGCGTGTGGCCGGGAAAAACCGTTACCCCATTGATGTGGTGAAAATCCCGATGGCGGTGCCACTGACCACGGCGTTTAAACAGAATATTGAACGGATACGGCGTGAGCGTCTTCCGAAAGAGCTGGGCTATGCGCTGCAGCATCAACTGAGAATGGTAATAAAGCGATGAAACATACTGAACTCCGTGCAGCCGTACTGGATGCACTGGAGAAGCATGACACCGGGGCGACGCTTTTTGATGGTCGCCCCGCTGTTTTTGATGAGGCGGATTTTCCGGCAATTGCCGTTTATCTCACCGGCGCTGAATACACGGGCGAAGAGCTGGACAGCGATACCTGGCAGGCGGAGCTGCATATTGAAGTTTTCCTGCCTGCTCAGGTGCCGGATTCAGAGCTGGATTCGTGGATGGAGTCCCGGATTTATCCGGTGATGAGCGATATTCCGGCACTGTCAGATTTGATCACCAGTATGGTGGCCAGTGGCTATGACTACCGGCGCGACGATGATGCGGGCCTGTGGAGTTCAGCCGATCTGACGTATGTCATTACCTATGAAATGTGAGGACGATATGCCTGTACCAAATCCTGTAATGCCGGTGAAAGGGGCCGGGACCACACTGTGGGTTTATAAGGGGAACGGTGACCCTTATGCGAACCCGCTTTCAGACGTTGACTGGTCGCGTCTGGCAAAAGTTAAAGACCTGACGCCCGGCGAACTGACCGCTGAGTCCTATGACGACAGTTATCTCGATGATGAGGATGCGGACTGGACTGCGACCGGGCAGGGGCAGAAATCAGCCGGAGATACCAGCTTCACGCTGGCGTGGATGCCCGGAGAGCAGGGGCAGCAGGCGCTGCTGGCGTGGTTTAATGAAGGTGATACCCGTGCCTATAAAATCCGCTTCCCGAACGGCACGGTCGATGTGTTCCGTGGCTGGGTCAGCAGTATCGGTAAAGCGGTGACGGCGAAGGAAGTGATCACCCGCACGGTGAAGGTCACCAATGTGGGACGCCCGTCGATGGCAGAAGATCGCAGCACGGTAACAGCGGCCACCGGCATGACGGTAACGCCAGCCAGTGCTTCCGTAGTGAAAGGGCAGAGCACGACGCTGACCGTGGCATTCCAGCCGGAAGGCGCAACCGACAAGAGCTTCCGTGCGGTGTCAGCGGATAAAACAAAAGCCACCGTGTCGGTCAGTGGTATGACCATCACCGTGAACGGCGTTGCTGCAGGCAAGGTCAACATTCCGGTTGTATCCGGTAATGGTGAGTTTGCTGCGGTTGCAGAAATCACCGTCACCGCCAGTTAATCCGGAGAGTCAGCGATGTTCCTGAAAACAGAATCATTTGAACATAACGGCGTGACCGTCACGCTTTCTGAACTGTCAGCCCTGCAGCGTATTGAGCATCTCGCCCTGATGAAACGGCAGGCAGAACAGGCGGAGTCAGACAGCAACCGGAAGTTTACTGTGGAAGACGCCATCAGAACCGGTGCTTTTGTGGTGGCGATGTCCCTGTGGCATAACCATCCGCAGAAGACAAAGCTGCCGTCCATGAATGAAGCCGTTAAACAGATTGAGCAGGAAGTGCTTACCACCTGGCCTACAGAGGCAATTTCTCATGCTGAAAACGTGGTGTACCGGCTGTCCGGTATGTATGAGTTTGTGGTGAATGATGCCCCTGAACAGGCAGAGGACGCCGGGCCTGCAGAGCCTGTTTCTGCGGGAAAGTGTTCGACGGTGAGCTGAGTTTTGCCCTGAAACTGGCGCGTGAGATGGGGCGACCTGACTGGCGCGCCATGCTTGCCGGGATGTCATCCACAGAGTATGCCGACTGGCACCGCTTTTACAGTACCCATTATTTTCATGATGTTCTGCTGGATATGCACTTTTCCGGGCTGACGTACACCGTGCTCAGCCTGTTTTTCAGCGATCCGGATATGCATCCGCTGGATTTCAGTCTGCTGAACCGGCGTGAGGCTGACGAAGAGCCTGAAGATGATGTGCTGATGCAGAAATCGGCAGGGCTTGCCGGAGGCGTCCGCTTTGCCCCGGACGGAAATGAAGTTATCCCCGCTTCCCCGGATATGGCGGGCATGACGGAGGATGACGTAATGCTGATGACAGTATCAGAAGGGATCGCAGGAGGAGTCCGGTATGGCTGAACCGGTAGGCGATCTGGTCGTTGATTTAAGTCTGGATGCGGCCAGATTTGACGAGCAGATGGCCAGAGTCAGGCGTCATTTTTCCGGTACGGAAAGTGATGCGAAAAAAACAGCGGCAGTCGTTGAACAGTCGCTGAGCCGACAGGCGCTGGCTGCACAGAAAGCGGGGATTTCCGTCGGGCAGTATAAAGCTGCCATGCGTATGCTGCCTGCGCAGTTCACTGACGTGGCCACGCAGCTTGCAGGCGGGCAAAGTCCGTGGCTGATCCTGCTGCAACAGGGTGGTCAGGTGAAGGACTCCTTCGGCGGGATGATCCCCATGTTCAGGGGGCTTGCCGGTGCGATCACCCTGCCGATGGTCGGGGCCACCTCGCTGGCGGTGGCGACCGGTGCGCTGGCGTATGCCTGGTATCAGGGCAACTCAACCCTGTCCGATTTCAACAAAACGCTGGTCCTTTCCGGCAATCAGTCGGGGCTGACGGCAGATCGCATGCTGGTCCTGTCCAGAGCCGGGCAGGCGGCAGGGCTGACGTTTAACCAGACCAGCGAGTCACTCAGCGCACTGGTTAAGGCGGGGGTAAGCGGTGAGGCTCAGATTGCGTCCATCAGCCAGAGTGTGGCGCGTTTCTCCTCTGCATCCGGCGTGGAGGTGGACAAGGTCGCTGAAGCCTTCGGGAAGCTGACCACAGACCCGACGTCAGGGCTGACAGCGATGGCGCGTCAGTTCCATAACGTGACGGCGGAGCAGATTGCGTATGTTGCTCAGTTGCAGCGTTCCGGCGATGAGGCCGGGGCATTGCAGGCGGCGAACGAGGCCGCAACGAAAGGATTTGATGACCAGACCCGCCGCCTGAAAGAGAACATGGGCACGCTGGAGACCTGGGCAGACAGGACAGCACGGGCATTCAAATCCATGTGGGATGCGGTGCTGGATATTGGTCGTCCTGATACCGCGCAGGAGATGCTGATTAAGGCAGAGGCTGCGTTTAAGAAAGCAGACGACATCTGGAATCTGCGCAAGGATGATTATTTTGTTAACGATGAAGCGCGGGCGCGTTACTGGGATGATCGTGAAAAGGCCCGTCTTGCGCTTGAAGCCGCCCGAAAGAAGGCTGAGCAGCAGACTCAACAGGACAAAAATGCGCAGCAGCAGAGCGATACCGAAGCGTCACGGCTGAAATATACCGAAGAGGCGCAGAAGGCTTACGAACGCCTGCAGACGCCGCTGGAGAAATATACCGCCCGTCAGGAAGAACTGAATAAGGCACTGAAAGACGGAAAAATCCTGCAGGCAGATTACAACACGCTGATGGCGGCGGCGAAAAAGGATTATGAAGCGACGCTGAAAAAGCCGAAACAGTCCGGCGTGAAGGTGTCTGCGGGCGATCGTCAGGAAGACAGTGCTCATGCGGCCCTGCTGACGCTTCAGGCAGAACTCCGGACGCTGGAGAAGCATGCCGGAGCGAATGAGAAAATCAGCCAGCAGCGCCGGGATTTATGGAAGGCGGAAAATCAGTTCGCGGTACTGGAGGAGGCGGCACAACGTCGCCAGCTGTCCGCACAGGAGAAATCCCTGCTGGCGCATAAAGATGAGACGCTGGAGTACAAACGCCAGCTGGCTGCACTTGGCGATAAGGTCACGTATCAGGATCACCTGAACGCGCTGGCGCAGCAGGCGGATAAATTCGCACAGCAGCAACGGGCAAAACGAGCAGCCATTGATGCGAAAAGCCGGGGGGTGACTGACCGGCAGGCAGCGTGGGAAGCTACGGAACAGCGTCTGAAGGAACAGTATGGCGATAATCCGCTGGCGCTGAATAACGTCTTGTCAGAGCAGAAAAAGACCTGGGCAGCTGAAGACCAGCTTCGCGGGAGCTGGATGGCTGGCCTGAAGTCCGGCTGGAGCGAGTGGAAAGAGAGTGCCACGGACAGTATGTCGCAGGTTAAAAGTGCTGCCACGCAGACCTTTGATGGTATTGCACAGAATATGGCGGCGATGCTGACCGGCAGTGAACAGAACTGGCGCAGCTTCACCCGTTCCGTGCTGTCCATGATGACAGAAATTCTGCTTAAGCAGGCAATGGTGGGGATTGTCGGGAGTATCGGCAGCGCCATTGGCGGGGCTGTTGGTGGCGGCGCATCCGCGTCAGGCGGAACAGCCATTCAGGCAACTGCGGCGAAATTCCATTTTGCGACCGGGGGATTTACGGGAACCGGCGGCAAATATGAGCCAGCGGGGATTGTTCACCGTGGTGAGTTTGTCTTCACGAAGGAGGCAACCAGCCGGATTGGCGTGGGGAATCTTTACCGGCTGATGCGCGGCTATGCCACCGGCGGTTATGTCGGTACACCGGGCAGCATGGCGGACAGTCGGTCGCAGGCGTCCGGGAAGTTTGAGCAGAATAACCATGTGGTGATTAACAACGACGGCACGAACGGTCAGATAGGGCCACAGGCGCTGAAGGCGGTTTATGACGTAGCCCGTAAGGCGGCAATGGATGTTGTGACCGGGCAGATGCGTGATGGTGGTCTGTTCTCCGGAGGTGGACGATGAAAACCTTCCGCTGGAAAGTGAAACCCGGTATGGATGTGGCTTCGGCCCCTTCCGTCAGGAAGGTGCGCTTTGGTGATGGCTATTCCCAGCGAGCGCCTGCCGGGCTGAATGCCGACCTGAAAACGTACAGCGTGACGCTTTCTGTTCCCCGTTGGGAGGCCGCGGCGCTGGAGTCGTTTCTGGCTGAGCACGGGGGCTGGAAGGCCTTTCTGTGGACGCCGCCTTATGGCTACCGGCAGATAAAGGTGACCTGCGCAAAATGGTCGTCGCGGGTCAGTATGTTGCGTGTTGAGTTCAGCGCAGAGTTTAAACAGGTGGTGAACTGATGCAGGATATCCGGCAGGAAACACTGAATGAATGCACCCGTGCGGAGCAGTCGGCCAGCGTGGTGCTCTGGGAAATCGATCTGACAGAGGTTGGTGGAGAACGTTATTTTTTCTGTAATGAGCAGAACGAAAAAGGTGAGCCGGTCACCTGGCAGGGGCGGCAGTATCAGGCGTATCCCATTCAGGGGAGTGGTTTTGAACTGAATGGCAAAGGCACCAGTACGCGCCCCACGCTGACGGTTTCTAACCTGTACGGCATGGTCACCGGGATGGCGGAAGATCTGCAGAGTCTGGTCGGCGGAACGGTGGTCAGGCGTAAGGTTTACGCCCGTTTTCTGGATGCGGTGAACTTCGTCAACGGAAACAGCGACGCCGATCCGGAGCAGGAGGTGATCAGCCGCTGGCGCATCGAGCAGTGCAGCGAACTGAGCGCGGTCAGTGCCTCTTTTGTACTGTCCACACCAACTGAAACGGATGGTGCCGTTTTTCCGGGGCGCATCATGCTGGCTAATACCTGCACCTGGACCTATCGCGGTGATGAGTGCGGTTATAACGGTCCGGCTGTCGCTGATGAATATGACCAGCCTACATCCGATATCACGAAGGATAAATGCAGCAAATGCCTGAGTGGCTGTAAGTTTCGCAATAACGTCGGCAACTTTGGCGGCTTCCTTTCCATTAACAAACTTTCGCAGTAATCCCATGACAGAGACAGAATCAGCGATTCTGGCGCACGCCCTGCGATGTGCGCCAGCGGAGTCGTGCGGCTTCGTGGTGAGAGCGCCGGAGGGGGAAAGATATTTTCCCTGCGTGAATATTTCCGGTGAGCCGGAGGATTATTTCCGGATGGCTCCGGAGGACTGGCTGCAGGCAGAGATGCAGGGTGAGATTGTGGCACTGGTCCACAGTCATCCCGGTGGTCTGCCCTGGCTGAGTGAGGCTGACCGGCGGCTGCAGGTGCAGAGTGATTTGCCGTGGTGGCTGGTCTGCCGGGGGGCGATTCACAAGTTCCGCTGTGTGCCACATCTTACCGGGCGTCGCTTTGAGCACGGGGTGACGGACTGTTACACGCTGTTCCGGGATGCCTATCATCTGGCGGGGATTGAGATGCCGGATTTTCATCGCGGGGATGACTGGTGGCGTAACGGTCAGAATCTCTATCTTGACAATATGGAGGCGACTGGTTTTTACCGTGTCGCACTGACAGAGGCGCAGCCTGGCGACGTGCTGCTGTGCTGCTTTGGTTCATCGGTGCCGAATCATGCCGCAATTTACTGCGGCGACGGCGAGCTGCTGCACCATATTCCTGAACAACTGAGTAAACGAGAGAGGTATACCGACAAATGGCAGCGACGCACACACTCCCTCTGGCGTCACCGGGAATGGCACGCATCTGCCTTTACGGGGATTTGCAACGATTTGGCCGCCGCATCGACCTTCGTGTGAAAACGGGGGCTGAAGCCATCCGCGCACTGGCCACACAGCTCCCGGCGTTTCGTCAGAAACTGAGCGACGGCTGGTATCAGGTACGGATTGCCGGGCGGGACGTCAGCACGTCCGGATTAACGGCGCAGTTACATGAGACTCTGCCTGATGGCGCTGTGATTCATATTGTTCCCAGAGTCGCCGGGGCCAAGTCAGGTGGTGTATTCCAGATTGTCCTGGGAGCAGCCGCCATTGCCGGATCATTCTTTACCGCCGGAGCCACCCTTGCAGCATGGGGGGCAGCCATTGGTGCCGGTGGTATGACCGGCATTTTGTTTTCTCTCGGTGCCAGTATGGTGCTCGGTGGTGTGGCTCAGATGCTGGCACCGAAAGCCAGAACTCCCCGCACACAGACAACGGATAACGGTAAGCAGAACACCTATTTCTCCTCACTGGATAACATGGTTGCCCAGGGGAATGTTCTGCCCGTTCTGTACGGTGAAATGCGCGTGGGGTCACGCGTGATTTCTCAGGAGATCAGCACGGCAGACGAAGGGGATGGTGGTCAGGTTGTGGTGATTGGTCGCTGATGCAAAATGTTTTATGTGAAACCGCCTCCGGGCGGTTTTATCGTTTATGGATCATGACGAATGGGTAAAGGCAGCAGTAAGGGGCATACCCCGCGCGAAGCGAAGGACAACCTGAAATCATCCCAGATGCTGAGCGTGATAGACGCCATCAGTGAAGGGCCGGTTGAAGGTCCGGTGGACGGATTAAAAAGTGTGCTGCTGAACAGTACGCCAGTGCTGGACAGTGAGGGGAATACCAATATCTCCGGTGTCACGGTGGTGTTCCGGGCAGGTGAGCAGGAGCAGACACCGCCGGAGGGATTTGAATCCTCCGGCTCCGAGACGGTGCTGGGTACGGAAGTGAAGTACGACACGCCGATTACCCGGACCATCACGTCTGCAAACATCGACCGTCTGCGCTTTACCTTCGGTGTGCAGGCACTGGTGGAAACCACCTCAAAGGGGGACCGGAATCTGTCGGAAGTTCGCCTGCTGGTTCAGATACAGCGTAATGGTGGCTGGGTGACGGAAAAAGACATCACCATTAAGGGCAAAACCACCTCACAGTATCTGGCCTCGGTGGTGGTGGATAACCTGCCGCCGCGCCCGTTTAATATCCGGATGCGCAGGATGACGCCGGACAGCACCACAGACCAGCTGCAGAACAAAACGCTCTGGTCGTCATACACCGAAATCATCGATGTGAAACAGTGCTACCCGAACACGGCACTGGTCGGCGTGCAGGTGGACTCGGAACAGTTCGGCAGTCAGCAGGTGAGCCGTAATTATCATCTTCGCGGGCGTATTCTGCAGGTGCCGTCGAATTATAACCCGCAGACGCGGCAATACAGCGGTATCTGGGACGGAACGTTTAAACCGGCATACAGCAACAACATGGCCTGGTGTCTGTGGGATATGCTGACCCATACGCGCTACGGCATGGGGAAACGTCTTGGTGCGGCGGATGTGGACAAATGGGCGCTGTATGTCATCGGACAGTATTGCGACCAGTCGGTGCCGGACGGTTTTGGCGGCACGGAGCCGCGCATCACCTGTAATGCCTGGCTGACCACGCAGCGTAAGGCGTGGGATGTGCTCAGTGATTTCTGCTCGGCGATGCGCTGTATGCCGGTATGGAACGGGCAGACGCTGACGTTCGTGCAGGACCGACCATCAGATAAGGTGTGGACCTATAACCGCAGTAATGTGGTGATGCCGGATGATGGCGCGCCGTTCCGCTACAGCTTCAGCGCCCTGAAGGACCGCCATAATGCCGTTGAGGTGAACTGGATTGACCCGGACAACGGCTGGGAGACGGCGACAGAGCTTGTTGAAGATACGCAGGCCATTGCCCGTTACGGTCGTAATGTCACGAAGATGGATGCCTTTGGTTGTACCAGTCGGGGGCAGGCACACCGCGCCGGGCTGTGGCTGATTAAAACGGAACTGCTGGAAACGCAGACCGTGGACTTCAGCGTGGGTGCTGAAGGGCTTCGCCATGTACCGGGCGATGTCATTGAAATCTGCGATGATGACTATGCCGGTATCAGCACCGGTGGTCGCGTGCTGGCGGTGAACAGCCAGACCCGGACGCTGACGCTCGACCGTGAAATCACGCTGCCATCCTCCGGTACCACGCTGATAAGCCTGGTTGACGGAAGCGGCAATCCGGTCAGCGTGGAGGTCCAGTCCGTCACCGACGGCGTGAAGGTAAAAGTGAGCCGTGTTCCTGACGGCGTTGCCGGATACAGCGTGTGGGGGCTGAAGTTGCCGACGTTGCGCCAGCGCCTGTTCCGCTGTGTGAGTATCCGTGAGAACGACGATGGCACGTATGCCATCACCGCCGTGCAGCATGTACCGGAGAAAGAAGCCATCGTGGATAACGGGGCGCACTTTGACGGTGACCAGAGCGGCACGGTGAATGGTGTCACGCCGCCAGCGGTGCAGCACCTGACTGCCGAAGTCACCGCAGACAGCGGGGAGTATCAGGTACTGGCCCGCTGGGACACGCCGAAGGTGGTGAAGGGCGTGAGCTTCCTGCTTCGCCTGACCGTGGCAGCGGACGACGGCAGTGAGCGGCTGGTCAGCACGGCCAGGACGACGGAAACCACATACCGCTTCAGGCAACTGGCGCTGGGGCGTTACACGCTGACGGTCCGGGCGGTAAATGCGTGGGGACAGCAGGGCGATCCGGCATCGGTATCGTTCCGGATTGCCGCACCGGCAGCGCCGTCGCGGATTGAGCTGACGCCGGGCTATTTTCAGATAACTGCCACGCCGCATCTTGCGGTTTATGATCCGACGGTACAGTTTGAGTTCTGGTTCTCGGAAACGCGGATTACCGATATCAGGCAGGTTGAAACCACAGCCCGCTATCTTGGCACGGCGCTGTACTGGATAGCCACCAGTATCAATATCAAACCGGGCCATGATTATTATTTTTACATCCGCAGTGTGAACACCGTTGGCAAATCGGCATTTGTGGAGGCTGTTGGCCAGCCGAGTGATGATGCATCCGGCTATCTGGATTTTTTCAAAGGCGAGATAGGGAAAAGCCATCTGGCTCAGGAGCTGTGGACGCAGATTGATAACGGTCAGCTTGCGCCTGACCTGGCTGAAATCAGGACGTCCATTACGGATGTCAGCAATGAAATCACGCAGACCGTCAATAAGAAACTGGAAGACCAGAGTGCGGTAATTCAGCAGATACAGAAGGTTCAGGTTGATACAAATAATAACCTGAACAGCATGTGGGCTGTGAAGCTGCAGCAGATGCAGGACGGACGCCTTTATATCGCGGGTATTGGTGCCGGTATTGAGAATACTCCTGACGGTATGCAGAGTCAGGTGCTGCTGGCGGCGGACAGGATTGCGATGATTAATCCTGCGAATGGCAACACAAGGCCGATGTTTGTTGGTCAGGGCGATCAGATATTCATGAACGAAGTGTTCCTGAAATATCTGACGGCTCCCACCATTACCAGCGGCGGTAATCCTCCGGCATTTTCCCTGACACCGGACGGGCGGCTGACGGCGAAAAATGCCGATATCAGCGGTAACGTGAATGCGAACTCCGGGTCGCTCAACAACGTCACGATTAACGAGAACTGCCGGGTTCTGGGAAAACTGTCCGCGAACCAGATTGAAGGCGATCTCGTTAAAACAGTGGGCAAAGCTTTCCCCCGGGACTCCCGTGCACCGGAACGGTGGCCATCAGGGACCATTACCGTCAGGATTTATGACGATCAGCCGTTTGACCGGCAGATTGTTATTCCGGCGGTGGCATTCAGCGGCGCTAAACATGAGAGAGAGCATACTGATATTTACTCCTCATGCCGTCTGATAGTGCGGAAAAACGGTGCTGAAATTTATAACCGTACCGCGCTGGATAATACGCTGATTTACAGTGGCGTTATTGATATGCCTGCCGGTCACGGTCACATGACGCTGGAGTTTTCGGTGTCAGCATGGCTGGTAAATGACTGGTATCCCACAGCAAGTATCAGCGATTTGCTGGTTGTGGTGATGAAGAAAGCCACCGCAGGCATCAGTATCAGCTGAATTTTATAACCCCAATACGGGCGTCAGAAATGACGCCTTTTTTATTGCAGAAAAGCGAGAGGTAATTATGCGTAAATTATGTGCTGTT